>Ga0268298_10000278_pt1 | contig 67579 bp, 54 predicted proteins | sample WWTPWeurt_MetaG_FD_194462 | JGI IMG/M metagenome (GOLD analysis project Ga0268298, IMG submission 194462) | Activated sludge microbial communities from WWTP in Nijmegen, Gelderland, Netherland - WWTP Weurt | ecosystem: Engineered > WWTP > Aerobic digester > Activated sludge | place...
GTCCCTATGGACGATTCCTGCGGTGTGGATGGCGGATAGGGCTTCGGCTATTTGGCGGAGGACGCAGAGGGCCCAGCGGACTTCTCCGAAGCGGCGGCGGGCGAATTTTAGGGAGCCTCCGATGACGAGTTCCATCATCATGAACAGAATGCCTCCGGCGGTCATGTCCACGTCGGTGATGCTGATCAGGTTCGGATGGCGGAGGCGAGCCAGGATTTGGGCTTCTCGCATGAAACGAAGGAGGGATTTTTTGTCGGACAAACGGAGGACAAACTTGGCGGCCATGTGTCTGCCATCGGCGATTCGTTCGACTTCATGGACTACCCCCATGGCACCTTCGCCGATCTTGCGAACGACTTTGTACCGCCCGACGACAAGCCTGCCAGGTGTTAGGTCGGGAAGGGGTTCGATCTTTCCTCCCTTGCTCCTGATGATGGCGGACATGAGTCGTTGGGAACGCTCGGCGATTTGGCGTCGGAGCTCTTCGTTGAGGGTCTGGACTTCGCGGTTTTTGCTCTCGTACTCGAGGAGCTTGGTGAGGAGGTCCGTGCGCATGGATTCGAGGGCGGCAGCCAAATGGGATACGGCACTCCCATGCGGAACCACGATCGACGTGCTCAAATCGCCGGCAGCCATGCGAACAGCAGCGTCGAGCAAGAATTGCTGTTCCTGCATGCGTTTTTGGGTCATGGCGGCGTCCATTTCGAGCCGCAAGGTGCGTGCGGAAATGATGGCAATGGCGACCTGATGCGCGAGTCCAGAAAGGACATCCAAGTCCTCTTCATGGAGTCCCTGGCGACGAACATCGCTCTCTATGTACAAGACTCCGATTCGCTGCCCGCGGACGGTGAGCGGGGCCACGAGAAGCACGCTTTTTCGGTCTGCGCTGCGACGGACGGCGGGTCTCTGGACGGAGAGGGTGTGCTGCACCAGAACAAGATCCACATCGGGCACAGAGGTGAGGCTTTCTCCGTCGCTTTTGCGGCCTATAGCAAACTCCAGTTGACCGTTGTCTTCGCGAACGAGGAACAGAAAGGCGCGACGGGCCGAAAGGAGTCGGACAAGCTCAGAGAGAGCGACCTGGGCTCGTTCATCGGCAACCAACACACGCGACGACGCGAGGCTGAGGTTGAGCATCGCGGTATAGCTTTTGAGACGTTCGTGGGCTCGCAAGACGCGGCGAGCCAAAATGACCCCGAGTGTGACGAAAAAAAGCGCGTACCCTATGTGCCCCAACTTGGCCTGCGCTCGCGACAGAACACCGAGGGCGACGAGCACGTCATACACAGCGATGGCACCTGCTGCGAGAAAACCGGTCGCAAAAATCCGTGCCTCTACGTTTCCACGAAAGGAATAGTAAAGGGGCAAGACAACGGCGAAGAGGGCGTCTCCGAACAGCAACAGTTGCACAGGAAAGAGAGTCTTGAGGAGGGGGACGACTCCCAATGCCACGAGCCCCGCAGAACCGCACAGATACAACCACTGAATTTGCCGCAAGTAGTACAGGACACGCAGGGGCCCCTGACCAAACATCTGTTCCACAAAGTGACAAAGCGCCAACATGGTGACTTGCAGAGACCACAGTTCGATGTGTGTGACGAGCAGAGGCCAATCAAACAGGAAAATGCGAACTTGGGCCTGAGACAGAATGTAAACTCCGCCACTCAGCGCGAGGGCCCCGTATGCGAGAAAGACGCGCTCGTCCCGGCGGAGCCAGAACAGCGCGAAACCCATTGCCGACAACAGGGCCAAGATTCCGGCGACCAAAATGCGTGGCAAATCGGTGAGGAAAAGCTTTCGAATGATGGTCCCATGTTCGCCATAACGCATGGGTCCAGCGGGCCCGATGTTGCGATGCTGGGAGAAAACCCTCAACACAAGACGCTTTCCGGTTGAATCTGGTGGCAAACGGACCAAATGTCCTCGGAAACCAAGAAATTTTGGCGTTTCCAGAGAAAAATCGCCCCATTCATAAACGAGTTTCCCATCCACATACACTTGGATCTCTTGATCGAGGTGAAGGATGTGGAGTGTCGGATCGAGCATGGGCTGGGTGGGAAGTTCTGCGCGAAGCCACAACCACGAACGGCCTTGTCGCCCTGGGGGTACTTCGTATCGTCCCAAAGGAGTCCATTCCCGTGTATGTGAATGAGGCAGAGACCACACAAGCCGACCGAGCGCATCCCTTGTGGAGTCCCCCCAATTGTATTCCCATGCTCCCGGAAACTCGAAGGGACTCAGTTCTCGCAACGATTGGGTCCGCTCCCCGGTGGGCACAGGCTCCTCGACAGTGCTAGGTTTTGGAGGACTCTGCGCAAATCCTCGGAAAGCGAAGACAAGAAGGAGCAAACCCACAAGATGCGCAAACCAAAGGGTTCGCTTGTTGCGACATGACACGGAGTTTGTGTGTCCCCCCAAACCGCACCTCATCATTCAAACTGCGGAAACTGTGAACATCGTAACAAGTTGCCGCGCCGACAAAAACAGTTGGACATCCGTCGTCGAAAAGCCGCTCGGGAAGATGGTATGTTCGGCCTGGGCATCGAGGCAAATGAAAGATGTGGCGATCTCTTTTCTTTGAACCCCACGTACATGGGCCACTGTTGTTTTTGGCGGGCGCGATCGCGTCGGGCCTAAACGCAGTCGGGGGAGGCGGTTCCCTGGTGACGTTTCCAACGTTGGTGGCGCTCGGGATTCCCGACCTCGTAGCGAACGCGACCAATGCACTGGCGCTGTGTCCCGGCAGTCTGGGAAGTGCTGTGGGGTTTCGCCATGTCCTACGCGGGGCAAAACGCGAGCTGTTGTTGTTGACTTTTCCGTCGATAGCGGGAGCTGCGCTGGGTGCGTTTCTGCTGCTGTGGGGAAAAGAGCGGGTGTTTGCGTGGGCGGTTCCGGTGCTTGTTTTTGTAGCGACGTTTTTGCTTGCGTTTGGGCCGACTGTGCGACGGAAACTTTCGCACATTCGGATTCCGCGCTGGTTGTTTGTGTTGTTGCAATTCCTGATCGCGGTGTATGGGGGCTATTTTGGCGCGGGAATGGGAATGTTGATGCTCGCAAATTTCGCGATGCTCAGAGAGGGAAACCTGCACGCACACAATGCAGCAAAAGCGTGGCTGGGTCTGTTCATCAATTTGGTGGCGTCATTGATTTTGCTGGCTCACGGCGTGGTGGATGTGCGCGCAGCAGGCTGGGTGGCATCGGGGGCCTTGCTTGGAGGCTACGTGGCCGCGCGCATTTTCGTGCAGATCTCGGAAAAACGGTTGCGGCTTTTGATTGCAGGGCTTGGGTTTCTCCTTGGAAGTTGGTTTTTTCTCCGCTCTCTCGGGGTTTGATATAACCACTGAGCATGTTTGAACCATTCCGCGCTACTCAGTCTGGTCCTTTCACTCGCTTTCTTCGTCGATTCATTCCCAAAGGACTCACACAGGGATTCCTGGAACTGACGCGCCGAGAGCGTTTTCCAGACGGTCAGGGGAGACTCCTGCCGCTGTCAGTGCTAGCCAATGATGTGAGGCTTGAAAAACCCCTCCGATCCATCGGGTGCCAAGTGCTTTTCGCGGCACGTCCGCTCGGGAGTGTGCAGGTTGCAGAGATGGATGCTGTGGCCTTTTTTGTGCAAAACCGTTCCGCGCTGGATACGCTTTCGGAACAGATATCGGCACTTCCGGCACAGAAGTTTGTGATGGTATGCAGTCCCAAGGGAAAAATGGAACAAGCGGAGCTGACAGCGGCGCTCCTTCACGCGGGTCTCACAGAGATTTTACAGACGGTAACGAGCCGGTTTGTGCTGACAGCAGGCCACGTTCCCACGCATTCCCCATAAGGCAAAGGAATGCGTGGATTCTCAAAGGGAACGTGGAAAGGAGGGCGTATCGGAGGGCAAAGTGGGACTACATGGTGATTCGCAGAAAGGGATCATCGGTACTCCCAGTGATCGGCAGGACTTTCGCAAATTCCGTTTGAGGTCGTTTGGCTGCCTTGCGCCTTCTCGCGTGCCGCTTTTTGAGTTCGATCCATGCCTCAATTTCTGGATCTTTCGTCGGAGACGGCAACATTCCGAAAGAAAGTACAAATTCTGGAAGAGCCTGACTTGTGGCCAACAGACAACGCTTCCCGAATGCAAAAAACGCCTTCCCAATCGTTGAAAAAAACAACCGAAACGCGGCGAACAGAGAACGAAAAGAAACAGTTTTTGTGTTCATATGAAGGCCCTTTCCTGTGTTTGAGAAAGGCCATTGTGGCAGATGGGTCTGACAGTCCTCGGGCACGGTTCTTGGCTCGATTTTCCGTCGGAAAATCAGCGTTTTGGGTTGCTGCTCTGGCTGGGGCGCGAAGGATGACTTTCGGAAGATTTTGGTTCGTTCTCAGGAGTGCGAAACACGGGCATGGAACCGCTCATTCTGCGGCGCGGGTCCACAGCGGGAGAGGAAGTCGAGGAACGATCGGGATACACAGAAGGGATATTGCCGCTGGAACTGGCCGGATTTGTGCCGGGGCTGGTGCGACTGACGGGAGAAACGCGCTGGTTGTTGAGGCTCGATCGGCTGGGAAAAGAACCCGAGGCTGGTGGCGAGGATTGACCGGGAGGCGATTGATTCGTCGGGAATACGGACGGACGACTTTTGGAACCAGGATTGGACGGACTCGCTGATTGTTTGAGAGGTGGAATTTCTGGCGACGAAATGTCAGCTTTTTCGATCGAGCGCCCGGGCAAAGGGGGCAGCCACGACCCGGATTGTGAGGAGGCCGCGGGCTCGTGAGAACGCAACCAAGTGGAACGCCACTTTCGAGCCAGATTCAACCCTTGTTCATATCCATCGACAACTTCGATTCTGCCGTCGGAAGCGGAGACAAGCACTTTGGTCAAGTCACCTTGCGCGCCGAGCGAGAGCGAAATCCAACGGCCATCGGACGTTTGCCACCGACAGCTCTCCCTGCCTTTTGTAGCGACAAGACGCCACTCAATGTCGTCGGAATCGTCTCTTGGCACGTTTCGATCGTATCACAAACAACCTTCTTTCTAGCCGGCAAAACTTGGTGGTTTGGAATCCGTTTTGACGCCGCTTTTTATGGCGAACCAGGTTGTTTTTCGCAAACAAGAAACACTGCGATTAACATGCCGCACATGACGGTGCTTGTTACAGGTGGAGTCGGTTTTGTTGGGTCTCATTTTGTTCGCGCAGCGACGCTGGCCGGGATGCAGGTTGTGGTTCTGGATGACCTGTCGGCGATGTCTGGAGAGGACTCCCCTGAAGCGTTGTTTTCCTGTGCGCGCAGGTCACTTCCTACCGACGTACCGCTTGTGCGCGGCGACATCGGAGACGAGGAATTGGTCCGCAAACTGTGCAAAGAAAACCGCGTTTCTTCTTTGGTCCACTTCGCAGGGAAAATCCAAGTGGGCGAGTCGGTGAGGAAACCGGGTCTGTACTTCGATGTGAATCTGGTGCGATCGTTGCGGTTGCTTTCTGCGGCCATGTCAGAGGGTGTCAGACAGTGTGTGTTTTCCTCGACCGCCGCCGTGTATGGCACGCCGCTGTCCGTTCCGATTCCTGAAACGGCAAACAAAGCGCCGGTCAATCCGTACGGCTGCTCGAAGTTGTCTTTTGAATGGGCGTTGGAGAGCTTCGCGGTGGCACACGGACTGCGTTTTGCTGCGCTCCGGTATTTCAATGCAGCGGGGGCTCATCCCGACGGGACGCTCTGCGAACGACACGAACCAGAGACACACCTTTTGCCGCTCGTGATTGACGCAGCGATGGAAAAAAGACCAGCACTGACCGTGTTTGGGACGGACTACCCGACGGCAGATGGAACGTGTGTGCGCGACTACATCCATGTGTGCGATTTGGCGGACGTTCATCTTTTGGCGCTGTCGGAATTGTCGCGCGGGGTTTCCGTGGGGTCGCTCAATCTGGGAACGGGACGGGGATACAGCGTGCGGGAAGTGCTCGCGGCGGCGGAAGACGTGCTGGGCCGAAAGGTTCCGCACGAGTTTGGTCCTCGTCGAGCAGGCGACCCGGCGGAACTTGTTGCCGATCCGAAAGCGGCACAAGAACGGCTCGGATTTTCTCCTTCAAGATCGGCGATTCACACGCTGATAGAAGATGTGGCCCGGTCACGCAGGTGAGTGGTTTGAGGCGGTGATTGGGGTAGTCACGGCTCGCGCTGAATGAAGTCTGCGCTGACGTAGGCGGCGGTGCCTTGGAAGGAAATTCGATACCAGCCTGGACCGACGCCGGTGATCTGTACGCGGCTGCCTTTTTGAACGGTGCCAGCCAGGGGCCCATTTTTCGAGGGTCTGCGCCGGACATTCAGAACATCGCTTTGTGTTGCGACGATGCCGAATCCGTCTAGCTGCATGAAAGCGAGGCCGTCAATCATCACCGGTGCGACGGGCGGGACGGGCGGGGCGGGCACCGCCGGTTCAGGTGGCGTGGGCAAGGCGACGGGCGGCGAAGGCGGAGCCACCGGCGTCAATGTGGTTTCAGGTGCGACAGGAGTCACCTCGAGCACACTGGGCATCGGTGAGTTGCCTTCCACTGGAACAGGCGGAACCGGTTTTGCGGGTTGATTTGTCGGTTGCAAGACAACGGGCGTGGCTGCAACGGAACCTCCATCGGAAGGAGAGGACAATACCGGCAGGCTGGTTGGGGGTGTGGCAAGGACGGGCGTCGGAAGTGTCTCGGTGGGGATTTTTTTGCGGCGCAGAGGCTCGGGCCAATCGGTTGCCAAAAAGAGTCCGGCTCCGACGGTGAAAGCGGGTTGGGACAGGACCTCTCCGCCTGCAAATGCGGCCACGCCGAAGGGCACAGCCAAAGGCAAACGCAACCGGGCCTCGAGGCGTGGTTCGAGCGACACCTGCTCGACGAGGGCCTCGCGTTGGCCATTCCCCGAAACCGACAGCGCGTAGTTGCGATATCCAACCAGAACGGTCGCACGCAAAAGAAAATACCGAGACAACGGCAATTGGCCATGAACCGAGACGGACATGCGCATCATGGAAATCTGCCCGCCCGTGCGTTGCGCAAGCTGCGGACTTGTGGCCGTTCCGTCGGGTACACCACTCCAAGAACCGCCACCGTGAACGCCCAAACCAAAAAAGCGGCACGGAAACACAATCGCACCGCCTTCGACGGTCGGCATCCACGGATTCACGAAACCGAGATCGCCGCCGCGAGCGGTAAAATCCTGTTCCGGGGTTCCTCCCGTGCTGGTTCGCGCGGGCGAATCAAACACGGCCAGAGACAAGTTCGGACGAATGGCCCCGCCCAGCGCATAAACCTCGACGGTGAGATCGGGCTGACGGCACGGTTTTGGGACCCGACCAGAATCGGCCCACGCAGAAGAACAAAACGTCGCGCTGAGCGACAAAACCGACACAGACAACGTATGTGAAAGCCAAGACACGATCGCCCCCCAAAGCCAGACGTGAAAGTACGGCCCGATTTTCTCACAATTCTTTGCCGCAAGACCAGTGCTTGACCGCGCAACAAAAACAGTCCTAGTGTGGAAACGACCTGGCTGCCTGAGTCGCCACGGTTGGGATCGTTTTTTCCCTACATTTTGAACCTGGGATTCGCCTCTGGCCGTAGCGCGCACGCCCGCTTGTCGGGAAGCCCATCGCGGCAACTCCTGTGAAGCCCACCTACTTCGGTAGGGGTTCAAACATCCTGACCACGACCGGGCGGGGGTCTGGCCGACTCTTTCCGTGTTAGCCATATGGAGAGGGTCGGCCTTTTTTTCGCCCCCACGAACGGACTTGCCAAACCATCGTGGGCAGCAAACCTGACCCTGAAGGGTCAGGATCTGTGGCAAACGCGCGTGACAGTTTGGCATTTGGCGGTTTAGCATGGCGTTGTGCCGACTCGTCGTCTGTTCCAGCGTCTTGGTTTGCCATGGGTTCTTGCGTCCGTGATGTGCACGTCGTCTGCTTGCGACGCGGAACTGGCCCACGATCTGCCGGAACGACACGCCAACTTGGCCCTGCTCGCACTCAGAGACGCCGGAATTTTGGCCCAAAAGCAACCCAGCGACAGGCGCGCATCTCCTCAGACGTTTGTGCTGACGGTTCCGCGCAGCCAAGAGGCCGCTGCCCTGTCGGTGCTCAAAGAACAGGGTTTGCCCAAACAAAAAACACCTGCAAAAACGAGCAAGTTGTCAGTGTTGCCCGCGGACCGTCGCACCGACGATCTGCACGACAAAGAAGCGGCGCTGGAAGAGACGCTTGAAAGTCTGCCGCAAGTATCGTCTGCAAGAGTCCACGTTTCGCTGGCCGACACCGATCCGCTGTGGCCTACGGCTCAACTTCGTCCGACCGCATCGGTTCTGTTGCTTTGTCGCGAACCGGGGCAACTTCCGGCGAATGATTTGGCCGAACTGGTCGCCAAAGCGATCACAGGGCTTGACCCGAAAGACGTTTCCGTTCTGACGGTTGTTTTGCCAAAATCGGTGCCTGCGCAACATCCCCAACCACCCAAAACGGTGTGGGTTGCCTCACTCGGCGCGTTGGGTGGCTTGTTGACAGCGCTGCTTCTTCAAATCGGTGCGTGGCTTTGGCAAAAGCGAAAACCTCGCGGCACACAGGCCGAAAAAGAACCCAATCCTCTGTCCTCTTGATGATCGGAGTCCCACATGAACGAACCCGTCGTCCGAAAAATCCTCGTACCGACCGACTTGTCCGCTTTTTCCGAGCAAGTTCTCGACTATGCCCTCGAGCTGGCCAAGGGCCTTTCAGCCAATGTCCGCTTGTTTCATGCAGCGGTGCGCCCCGATTATGAAGTCCCCTACTTGGTGAGTCCGGGGATGCGCGGCGCGGCAGCGGCTCTTGTGGAAAAAGCAGCGGAAATGTCTGCGCACATTTGCAGCGAGTTGGAAGCCATCTGTCAACGAAAGTACATCTATGGAGTCAACCTGGAATACAGCATCGCCGAAGGTCGTCCCGCCGAAGCGATTTGCGAGCTGGCCCAGGAAATCCATGCAGACGTGATCGTGATGGGAAGTCACAGCCGTCCGGGAATGCGTCATTTGTTCCTCGGTTCCGTCGCTGAAAAAGTCCTCCGTTCGGCCCCCTGCCCTGTCCTGATCGTCCACCCCAAACAATAAGCGTTCTGCTTTCCAAAGCCTTGTCCGTGCAAGCTTACGGACCATACCGCAGAATCGTTCCCCCTACGCCAACGGCCCAAACGTTGCTGTCATCTGCTCCCCAAACGGAATAGAGATCTGCTGTCACGTTGGAGGAGACTTGCTTCCAAGCACTCCCATTCCACTGCAAAATCAGCCCTCCCTTCCCCACTGCCCAAATGTTGTTTGCACTGGACCCCCAAATCGCGAACAAACTCCCCTGCGGAGCATTGGAGTCTTGGCTCCAACCGGTGCCATTCCAACGCCACCGCGCGTTCGTTTCACCCACCACCCAGGCATCGGTTGAGGAAACCCCAACAACACCGTACATCGTGTGGCTGGCATTGAGCGATCCGTCGTGAATCCATTGAATCCCATTCCATTTCGCAACTCGACCGTTTGCGCCGACTGCCCAAACCAGGCTGGCATTGATTCCCCTAATGTGGTTGATGTTGAACGCAGGAGTCGGAAGGATGTCTTCATTCCATGTCGTGCCGTCAAATTTGGCCATCTTTCCCGAAGCCCCAACGGCCCAGATCGCCCCTGATTGAAGCCCCCAAATTCCACGAAAATCAACGTCCGTCGGGCTGCTTTCTGGTGTCCAACTGCCGTTCCACTTTAGAATCAGCGATGGGGAGCCCACTGCCCACAAGCTCGTTGCGCTCACGCCCCAAATTCCGTACAGCGTATGACCGGTGTTGCCCGTTCCCTTGGATGTCCATACCTGCGCGGAATTGTCCCAAGACAAAGCCGTTCCAAGCTCCCCCACTGCCCAAACTTCGGAGGGACTGAGTGCATAAACGCTATAGAGCGTTTTTGCGACCCCTGAAACTTGCTTCTTCCACGTTTTCGGGAGCGGCGCTAAGTCTGGAAGCGCGGTCATGTCCAGAGGCTTCGTACCAAAGTCGGCCCTGTCTGTACTCCCATCGTTGGCACTCAAATCCGATGGAGTGATCTTCAAATCCTGCTGACTCCCCCCAGAGTCTTCTGCATACACACTTGCATCCCCTTGAGAGGACGTACACCGACTCGGGTCCTGCGCACACTCCGGATTGTCGCCCAAGAACGGAGACCACAACGTGTGACAGCCGGCATGAGCACAAAAAAGGACCCCCAAAGACACACAAAACAAACTCTTCCCTTGAAACATATTTTCACCCCTGACCAACATTTCTCCGACCCCCCATCGTATCTCGGAGTTTCGTTCAAGGGAACAAGGGTGCCCACAAACCGCGATTCTGCAAGTACATTTTTAAAAAAGGGGTGTGCTCTCTGCTCTTCCCCCTAATCGTGCCTACGCTCCGCCAGCCAGAGGGGCACCAATGAGCCGCCGAAGTTGTATCCCGGCCAGAGACAGATCAAACCGAGCCTGCGCCAAACCCACAGATGCCATGTCGAGCTGATCCTGCGCGGACAACAAATCGAGCTGTGTTGCCGTCCCTGCTTCATATTGAAGCCGAACCAAATTCAGCGTCTCCTGCGCCATTTGTTGGGCACGCTGCGCGGTGACAAGCCCTTGCCGCTTGGTCAACACCGTGCGCCGCGCATTCACAACTTCATCCGCAATGCTGTCCCGAAGTTGAGCGAGCCTCAGCTCTGCATCCTTCCTTTGTGCCTCTGCTTGATGACGCCCCGCATCCCGTGCAAAACCATCGAACAGTTGCCAATCGAGCGCCGCGCCCACTGCAAAACTGTCGTGCCGTCCTGCAAACCCCGTCGCGTTCGTCAGCCGCAGACTCCCAAACAACGCCAAGTTGGGCGAATACCGAAGCCACCCTGAAGTCACTTGGGAGGCCGCCGCTTGCATCGCAAATTCGAGACTCGCGATCTCGGGGCGAGCCTTCTGCGCGTGATCCAAAAGTTCTGCTTCTTGCCCCATCTCTGCATCCGGTTCTTTGGGAGCAACGACTTGGAACGTCCCCGGTTCCAGTTGAAGCATCGTCCCGAGCATGCGATACGCCGACGCCCGTCCGTCCTGCGCTTCCAACAAACGTTGTTTCGCTTGAATCAGCGCCAATTCTGCGCGAGTCACCTCCACTTTGTTCACGACGCCCGCCGCAAGTCTCACTTTTGCGTTTTCGACGGTCTTTTGAGCCACCGCGATCGTATTGCCCCGCGCGGCCACGAGTTCCTCGCTCCCCGCCGCCGCAAAAAACGCCGTTGCGACCGATTGCAAAACCTGCGCTGTCGTCGCTGCAAGTTGCTTTTCCTGCGCGCGATACCCAAGTTTTGCCCCTTTCAGCGCGGGATACGCAGCCGGTACAAGCAACGGTACGTTCGCGCTGATCACGGCATCGAGCTGCAACCGAGGCTGGATCACAATGTTCGGGTTTGCGTCGGTCAACATTTTGTCCAGTTCATCCGTAGTCGGCGGCGGCTTTGACAGTTGCGCAGCGGGGTTCAAAAGCTGATCACACAAGCCCCCCACCGCATCGCGATTTCCCCCTTGCGCATTTTTGCAATAGTCCTTGAGCGCATTGCTCAACGCCCCCGATTGGAGTTGGCCTGTTTTCGCCAGCGCAAGCGACGCATCCGACACCGCCGCACCTTGGAGCAGACTGGAAAACACCTGTTGCCGCTGATCGAACGGAACTTTCACTTCCGGCTCGTTGATGGTCAGCCTTCCCTGAACAGACAGCGTGGGTAGCAGCGCGGACAAAGCCCGTTCGACATCTGCATGAGCTCCCTGCAACCGCGCTCGCGCCGCCTGCAAGTCTCGGTTTTGCGACTCCCCTAAATGAAGCGCGTCCTGCACCGTCAACGCTTTTTTGGTGGATGCGATTTTCTCACCGACGGTTGTTTCGGCAAATCCTGAACTTGCCAACACACCGTGGGTACACAAGGCGAACGCAAGAAGGCGCGCGCGCGTGAACATGATCTTTCATTCCTTTCTGCACTTTGTTTTCCCCTGTTTTGGGAGTCTGCTTGCCACAAAAAATGACAACGGAATCGGAAACAGAGAACCCCTTTAGGGGACGAGTTTCAAGTAGCTGGGCCGTGGTTTCTTGGCCGGTTTTTCAGGAGCGGGAGCAGGCGGGTCAGGCGGAGGCGCTGGTTGTGCTGCGACTTCCACGTCTTTGGGAATATCAGCCTCCCAAACCAGACCGCGTTTGTCTCCGTCATGAATCGCAAACACAGCAGACCAAGGTACGCTCGTTGCGTGGAGCACCCTCGAAAACGACAGCGTTGCATGTATCCCTTGATCGTCAATCGTCAGGTCCGCAATCGGCATCGGCATGTTGTAGCCATACTGGAGCACCAAGCGCGGTTGATTGCGTAGATGGTCAGGAAGTTTCACTCCATCCTTTCGGGGGTCGAGCACGACATACACCCACGCATCTTGCAAAAGCTCCATCATCACGGTTTTCTTTTCCGGCAGCATCACGAACCTTTCCGCGTTCAAAAACGCCCTCACGGTAGCACAAACCCCAAATTCGCCTGGTTACCTTGGCGCGCAACTTTACGTTACTTCAAAAAGACCGAGCAGCATCGCTTCCCATGGGAGTGTTGCGCAGCGTCGGCGAGAAATGTGTTCTCGAACCCCCGAAAGCGCCACCATGTCCCCCAGTCTGTGAATCGTTTGGGAGTCTGGTTCCACTTCTTTGGAAGAATGCAAAAACGCAAACAGTTCTTCTGCAAGCCTCTTGACCTGCGACAGTTCTTTTCCGCGCACGGCCTCGGTCAAAAGTGACGCAGAAGCCCGACACAACGCACATCCGCGCCCCTCAAAATGACACGCAAGCACGCGCTCCTTTTCTACAATCGCAGACACAGTGACTTCATCTCCGCACAGCGGATTTCGCAACGTATGTCGATGCGTGGTGCCATCGAGCGGACCACAGTGTCGCGGCGCTCGATGGTGCGACAAGATCAACTCCTGATAAAGCTGTGTGAGCGCAGGATTCATCGCAAGAAGCTCTGGATGCGCGTCAACGCCTGCGCCAGTTCGTCGATGTCCTCCTCTGTGTTGTAGAAGGACAGCGATGCCCGAACACTTCCCGGCAGTTTCAGTGCAGAAAACAGGGGTTCTGCGCAATGAAAACCGGCGCGTACCGCGATTCCTTCCAAATCCAGCGCGGTTCCTACGTCGTGTGGATGGATTCCCTCCAGTTGAAAGGATACCACCGGCACGCGCGGCTCATCCTGAGCGGGAAAGAGCAAACGCAATCCTGGCACACCAGACAGAGCCCGCTCCATATGAAGCAGAAGAGATGCTTCATATAGCGCGATGTTTTCCATTCCCAATTCCTTCAAGTAGTCGATTGCAGCCCCAAATGCGATCACCTCTGCGATGGCAGGCGTTCCGGCTTCAAACCGATGGGGGCCTTGTGCAAACACAACTTGCTGTGGAGTCACAGAGGACACCATCCCGCCCCCCAAAAGCCATGCAGGAAGACGTTTGAGGCATTCCTTTTTGCCCCACAGCACGCCCACACCAAACGGCCCCAACATTTTGTGCGCAGAGAAACAATAGAAATCACACCCCAAACGCTGCACATCCACAGGAAGGTGCGGAACCGCCTGCGCCCCGTCGACAACCACCAGCGTTTCACATTTTTGGGTCGTGGGAAGGAGTCTCTGCAAATCAATCACAAGACCATTCACATTCGAGGCGTGCGTCACACACAGCAGCCGAGTCCGGCTTTTGAGTGCGCGCTGTATGTTCTCAACCGGAAGAACTCCGCTGGCCCGAACCGGAATGATCGTTAGTTTGGCCTGCAACTTTTCGCACATGCGCTGCCACGGCAACAGGTTGCTGTGGTGCTCAAGCTGCGTCACCAACACTTCGTCCCCTGCATGCAGCGTTTCGGCCCCAAGGGTGTGCGCAAGTAGATTCAGTGACGCGGTTGTTCCACTCGTGAAAACGATTTCCTCGCTGGATGGGGCGTGCAGGAAAGACGCGACTTTTTCTCGAACAGCCTCGAACTGCTGAGTCGCACGTTGGCTCAGCAAATGCACCCCGCGATGAATGTTCCCGCACGTTTCATACGCCTCGAGCAGTGTGTCGAGCACCGCCCGCGGCTTCAGGCTCGTCGCTGCATTGTCAAAATACCGAAGCGGATGACCATGCACGGAGTGTTTTCGCGTCGGAAAATCCTGACAGGCATCTTTCAAACGGCGCAACGCGGCAGCAGACAGCGACATGTGCGCACTATCGCACAGACGCATCTTCTGCCGGGCAGTTTGACAAAGAAAAAGTGCTAGGTTCCGCACAGAGCATTCAAGAGAGTGCCCGGAAAGATCGCAGAGTCATCCATGACACACGAAACAAGTTCTTTGCTCCAAGCGGGATTGCGTTGGTTCGCCGAGGGGCGACAGGTCACCGTCGCGACGGTGATCAAAACCTGGGGCAGCTCGCCCCGCCCGGTGGGCAGTCTCTTGCTGGTCTCCGAACAAGGCGATTTCGTCGGTTCTGTGTCGGGCGGTTGTATCGAGGGCGCAGTGATTTCCGCTGCGCAAAAAACAATGCGTGACGGTATTTCTCAACTCCTTTCCTTCGGCGTAACCCAGGACATGGCGTGGGAAGTCGGCCTGTCGTGTGGTGGTCGCATCGAAATTTTCGTCGAGCGGGCCGATTCTTCGTTGATCGCGCGTTTGGCCGATTCGATGACCTTCCGCAAGCCGCAACTGGTTGTCACAGAACTAACCGAGGCCCCCTTTTCACTTGCAACCAAGCTGCAACTGACTGCCCCTGACGATCCGATCTGTCCCCCTTTTCTCAGACAATCTGTCGAGGCTGCGTTCGAGTCCGATGTGCCATCCGAAGTGCTCACGGATGACCATCGCCGGTTTTTTCTTCAACCGTTTTTGCCCCTCCCAAGACTCCTGCTTGTTGGAGCTGTCCACATCTCCCAGTCGCTGGCTCCGATGGCCACGTTGTGCGGAATGGAAGTGATGGTGATCGATCCTCGCACGCAGTTTGCGAGTGCAGATCGTTTTCCCGGCGTCACGCTTGTGACGGCATGGCCGGACGTGGCGCTTTCCAGCCCGCACAGCCTTCGGCGAACTGCGGTGGTGGCGCTCACACACGATCCAAAACTCGATGACCCGGCTATCGAGGCTGCGTTGCGAGGCGATGCCTTTTTCGTTGGTGCGCTCGGCAGCAGAAAGACGCATGCCGCGCGGTTGACCCGTCTGACCGAACGCGGTTTTTCACAGGAACAACTTTCCCGCATTCGAGGCCCCGTTGGCCTTCCGATAGGTGCGCGTTCTCCGTCGGAAATTGCCGTGTCGATCTTGGCGCAAGTGATCGAAGTTCTGCACGCCGACACAAAAGCGTCTCCTGCAAAAGCGACAGAAAAAGGGGAACCATGAAGTTTGGCAAACTGCCTTGCGCAAAAGACCTTTTGTGCGCACATACATTGCGTCTTCCCGACGGAACGGTGTTCAAAAAGGGGCATCGACTGAACGACGCAAACGTGGCGAAGCTGGCTTCTTTCGGAATCACGACGCTGTGGGCAGCGGAACTTTCCCAAAACGATGTCGAAGAAAATGCGGCGGCTTGGCAGGTCGCGCAGGCCGTGCAGGGTCCGAACACTCGTTTGGCCACAGCAGCGACGGGGCGTTGCAATGTGTACGCGACCCGTGCAGGGCTTTTCTGCGTCGATGCAGAGTCGGTGGATGCGCTCAATGCGTTCGACCCAAACATCACGTTGGCGACGCTCGCAGACGGATCACCGGTTGTGCCCGATGACCTCATCGCAACGGTAAAAGTGATCCCATTTTCCGTCGAGAAAAACTCCATCGACCACATTGCACGGCTGCGCAACAGAGACTCCCTCGAGGGGTTGGTTCGCGTCGCTCCGTTTGTGCCACGCCGCATTGGTTTGGTTCTCACGCGAACAGAGGGGTATCCAGATGTGCTGCTAGACCGCTCGGCCACACTTCAGCGCGTCCGTGTCGAACGGTTGCACAGCCAAATCGTCGAGGAACGGCGCTGTCCCCATGTCGAAACTGACATCGCAACCCACCTTTTGGAACTTCAGAAATCGCACTGCGATCCGATTCTGATTCTGGGTGCCTCGGCAATCGTGGATAGAAACGACGTGGTGCCGGCCGCGCTCGATTTGGTCGGGGGTTCGGTGATGAGGCTCGGTATGCCTGTCGATCCGGGCAATCTGCTGCTCGTCGGAAAACTGGGAGAACATTGGGTGCTCGGCGTCCCCGGCTGCGCGCGGTCGCTGCGCCGCTCAGGTTTTGATTTTGTCCTCGAAAGGGTCTGCGCAGCCTTGCCCATTCGAGATACCGACATCGTGCGCATGGGAGTCGGAGGACTTCTGCCCGAAGTTCAGTCGAGGCCGACACCGCGCGAAGAGCCGATCTCTGCACCCTCGGTTGCTGCTGTTGTCCTCGCTGCTGGGCTCTCTGCGCGAATGGCAGGACAAAACAAACTTCTCGCATTGCTCGATGGAAAACCGCTGGTTGCACACATTGTGGATGAACTCCTCAAAACCAATGTGCGACCCATCGTCGTCGTCACAGGACATCAGGCCGAACAGGTCGCCGCCGCGATGTCTGGAAGGTCTGTGGTTCTGGTTCACAATCCTGATTTTGCAAACGGCCTGTCCACCAGTTTGCAAAAAGGGGTGACAAAACTCGGTTCTTCCATCGAGGGTGCGCTGTTTTGTTTGGGAGACATGCCTTTCGTTCGAGCCGAGCATGTCGAGTCTTTGGTCGCGGCCTTTGAACCAAGTGACGGGCGCGAAGTCATCGTCCCGACTTTCGATGGAAAACGAGGAAATCCGGTCCTGTTTTCCGCACGTTTCTTTCCGGCCATCCGAGAGCTGCAAGGCGACAAAGGGGCCAAAGACCTCATCGTCGCCGCACAATCTGCCGTTTGTATGGTCCCGCTGCGAGACGATGGAGTGTTAAGAGACATCGACACCCAAGAAAGCCTCGCCGAAACCGTTTCCACCCCCAACAGGCCGAGAAAGGATTGAGAATTTTGTTGCTCACGTTAAAGTCGCTCGTTGTTGTGTTCCGGTTGCGTTGTCGAACCGGAGTTTTTCCACTCCGGTCCTGTCCTTGACACGGCTTGCATCTGACGGGCACGATCAGAAAGGACGGTTTGTTGCGTAATGGCGGTTTCCCACGCTTTTCTTACCTCGCACGCTGTCGCAGAGCTTGTCGGAGTCAGTCCCTCGACGGTCCTATCCTGGATCGACAAAGGGCTGCTTCCGGCCTTCCGAACACCCGGTGGGCATCGCCGCGTCGAGCCGGCGGTTTTGCTGGAGTTTCTGCGCAGTCACCACATGCCCGTACCCAAAAGTCTTCTGCCGCAGACGAAGCGGATGTTGCTCGTCGATGACGATGCAATGTTTCTGCGCTCCACTCGTCGGCTCCTCAAGCAGCATTTTCCTGAACTTCAAGTCGAACTCGCCGAAAGTCCGATCGAAGGGCTGCTCAAAATCGGAACCGAACGCCCCGATGCCGTACTTCTCGACGCTGTGATGCCCGGCATGGATGGCGTGGAAGTCTGCCGACAGATCAAACAGAACCCGGCCACGACTGAAATCTCGGTGATTGCACTCACCGGCTGCCTCGACACGTCCATCGAGGCTGCGTTCAAAAATGCGGGTGCTTCCGCTTGCCTTCGCAAACCCCTCGATATCAATCAACTCACCCAATTGTTAGGGCTGTAGAACATGACTGTTGTCGCCGTCGCGCAAGCCGAAAATTCCCAGAAGCCATCCAACAAGCTGCGTGCATTGCGACACAAGGCCAGCGAGTTTGGCGTCGGTCCCATCGCATGTACCGCCTGGCACCCTGTTTTTCAAGTCATGAGCGGCGTCGTCGAGAATCTCTCGATGTCTGGACTGCTTGTGCGCTTTCCGTCTACACGGTCTGCGGGCCAGATCGAAGTGGACGATTGGATTCTGTCCGTTCGCGTCTTTCTCTCGACGGGAGAAGTGATTTGCCACAGCGACACCGCCGTGCGACACGCCGCTGTCGAGGGCGATGATTGGCTCGTCGGTCTTCAACTCAAAAAGGGCGTCGTCGATCTGCCGACGCTTTTCGAGCGCCAAACGCGCTGCCATTTTGCATCCCGCTGCGATCAGGCCGAGCGCGTCGCCGACGCGAGCAAAATTCTTCCGCAATTCAAGGAATGGGTAGCCGACTTGCGCAACTACTTGGACCGAATGCGCACGTTTTTGGAACAAGAGGAGGCCGCGCTTGAAAGCGAGGACTTGTTTACGCGCGACCAAATTGTTTCTCAGTATTTGGCAGAAGTAGCGCCACGTATTGTTTCGCGTGTTCAAACAGCAAGTCACCAAATGGGGCCGATGCTTTCGGGCTTATCAGACGAGGAACACGCAACCCATAGAGCGTATGCACAACTTCATCTTGGAGCCTTTTTCTCGCAATCTCCCTTCATCCGCCGTGCACAAAAGAAACCGCTGGGTTATGCGGGTGACTATGAAATGATGAATATGCTCTATCGACCAGCCCATCAGGATGGATGTGGGTTATTCGGTCGCGTACTCAATATCTGTGCAACAACCGAAGTTGCAGCGAGAGCAAACATCAATCGAATAACATATCTACAAGAGAAAATCCGCTGTATCGTTCAGTTGTTCTCGAATAACAACTCTGGGAAAATACGCATTGCTTCAGTTGGAAGCGGGCCAGCAAAAGAACTGGAGGATCTGTTAGAAAAAGAGCCGCAGTTTGGCAAATACTTGGACATCATGTTAATCGATCAAGACTCGAGGGCAATATCATATTGCGAACGAAAATTTGCTCAAATTGCGCAAAATACAGGCGCGCAATTTCACTTTGTTCGGGAATCTATCAAGAAACTCCTTTGTGGAGGTCGCCTCGGGCTCACAATTGATTCTAGACACCTAATCTATAGTGCTGGATTGTTCGATTATCTATCTGACCGCAGTTTTGTTGCTCTTTTATCCACCTTATACGATGGCGTCATCGAGGGTGGTCAACTCCTCGTTGGAAACGTGAATGTCACGAATCCAACTCGGTATTTCATGGAGTATTTTGCAGAATGGTTCCTGATTCACCGCTCGCCAAACCAGCTTCGCGATTGCGCGAAACTTCTTCGACCCGCCCCCAGGCAGATTCGCGTTGAGTCGGAGCCTCTGGGCGTGAATCTTTTTCTTGCCTTAGAGAAATGACCACCGACTTCAAAACCCACCTTCAAGATCAAAACAACGCTGCCGTTCGTCTGACGTGCATTCTTTGCGCCATTTTGATGCCTGCGGGCATCACGCTTGATCTTTTCTCAAATCGGCAATTCGTCCTGGAATTTCTGATCCTTCGGCTTCTGGCTTCGGCGGTCTCGCTGGGAGTCCTGGCCCTGGCTCGGGTCGAGCGCCTGCGGAAATACAGCTACGTGATGATTACGTCGGTGATCTTGGCATGCACTGGCTCGATCGAAATCATGATCATTCGTTTGGGAGATCCCGCTGGAAGTCCGTATTATGCGGGTTTGAATTTGTGCATTCTTGGTTCGGGTCTTGTGTACGTATGGAGTGCCCAAAAAACGCTGCTGGTTTGCCTTCTCGTTCTGCTCATGTGGATGATTCCTGCGGCGCTGAGCACTCCTCCACTATATGGGGCAGCATTTAACAATTTCTATTTCTTGAGTCTGACCAGCATCATCGCCGTGGCTGCCAACAAAATGCGATATGATTTGGCGCAGAGAGAGTGGGTAGCTCAAACGCAACTTTCTCGCACGAGCGCAGAGCTACGCACTTCGATTGCAAGAATCCAGGAACTCGATCGACTAAAAAACCAATTCTTTGCAAACATTTCACATGAACTGCGAACGCCGTTGGCGCTGATTACCGTTCCGATCGAGGAAATGCTATCTGCGCGTGATATTTCAGAAAAACACAAGAACAAACTTCAAGTCGTTTTGAGAAATGGATTTCGCCTTCACCGTTTGATTGACGGCTTACTCGATTTGGCAAGATTGGAATCAGGGCAGCTTCGTTTGAGAATCGGATCAGTCGATCTGCCTGAACTTTTACGCGATACAGTAGGAGCCTTTCAGCCAGCGGCGGAAAGTTTGGGAATCCAAATTTCTCTTTCAGTGGCGGATACAATCACAGCACAACCGTTGCTCGGTGACAGAGACAAACTCGAAGTCGTCTTTACAAATTTGCTTGGAAATGCCCTCAAGTTTACGGAGCGTGGAGGAAAAATTTCCGTTGAGGCAAAAGCGGTTGAAGGTGCGGTCGAAATCGAGTTTTCAGATACAGGAATAGGCATTGCAGAAGATGAACTTCCACACATCTTTGAGCGATTTCGTCGTGTTGAATCCGAAAGCCGAACGCAAGGGGGCGCGGGCATTGGTTTGGCCTTGGTCAAAGAGTTGTGCGAACTGCACGGGGGACTCGTGACCGTGCGAAGTGAAAAGGGGAAAGGATCTACGTTCACGATTCGCTTGTGCCTGGGAAGCACACACTTTCAGACGAAAGATCTGGAAACTTCATCGAAACCCTCTATTCCTCCGGCGACAGATCCGGGAAAAGCGGGGGCCCCCTTTCATGCGCTGGTTCATTTGGATGGCGTTCCGGGCCCGAAACTGGAACCCGCTTACAAGGGAGATTCGAGCCAGGCCATACCGGTTTTGGCCTCGGGCGGCGGTCAGGGGCGAGCACATGTGCTGGTTGCAGAAGACAACGCCGATTTGCGAAGATTTTTGGAGGAACTGCTGTCCCCCTACTACTCTGTCAAAACGGCCAGCGACGGAAAAGAGGCGCTGGATAGCATCCAAATGAGCCCGCCGGACTTGGTGGTGGCAGACGTGATGATGCCCGAGATGTCTGGTATCGAGCTTTGCCAAAAGTTGAAACGGGATGTGCGACTGCAAACGCTGCCCGTGATTTTGCTGACGGCGCGCAGCGGCCTCGACGAAACGCTCGAGGGATTTGGGCACGGAGCGGATGACTATGTGGCAAAGCCCTTTCGTCCTCGAGAGCTGCTTATGCGGATTGCGGTTCACCTAAAAATCCGTCGTTTGTCGGCACAGGTCGCCAATGCAGCGCGGTTGGCTGCCGTCGGAACGCTGGCTGCTGGCGTCGCACATGAGGTGAAAAATCCGCTCTCGGCCATCGGAAACGGTCTTGGGGCATTGCGGCGACGAACGGATTTGTCACCTCAATTCACCGAGGAGATTTTGAAGGTTTGCCTCGAGTGCGTTGAACGGATTTCATCGATATTGAATGCACTGACGGAACACGCGCGGCCTGCCGATGGAGAAGAGTTGTCGTTGTTTGACGTGAGCGCAGGTCTCGAATCGACGCTGCGGCTGCTGAGTGAATCGATCCGAAACAAGCAGCTCGTCGTCACAAAAGAGTTCCATACCCATCGACCCATCGCCGCGAGGCCGAGGCAATTGAACCAGGTGTTTTTGAACTTGCTCGACAACGCCATCCGAGCGAGCCCGATCGGGGGTCACCTGTTCTTGACGCTGACCGAAACGGACCGAGATACCATTTCTTTGGTGGTCCGCGATGAGGGCACGGGCATTCCTCTCGACGAGCAAGATCGAATTTTTGATCCGTTTTTCACGACGCGGGAACCAGGTGAAGGCACGGGACTGGGCTTGTATCTGTCGCGCAAGATCCTTGAGAGCCACGAGGGCTCTCTTCGCGTGGCAAGCAGACCGGGACAGGGCGCTTCGTTCCTGTTGGAACTGCCGTGCACGACGCCTCCTGCGCTGGCGCTGGAAAGAAAGGGACTGGCTGAAAGCAGGAGGGCACCATGACGCACAATCCATCCGCATTGGCTCAGGATGAACGTGCCGTGGTGCTTTATGTGGATGACGACCGCGCCAACTTGCTGATGTTTCGCGCAGTTGCCGAACCGATCTTTCAGGTCCTGCTGGCTCAATCGGGCGACGAGGCGCTCTTTGCGATCGAGCAACACACCGACATTGCCGTACTCCTGACCGATTATCGAATGGCAGGAATGAACGGAATCGACCTGTGCGAAAACGTCCACGCGAGTCGTCCCGAAATTGTGCGGATGTTGGTAACAGCCTATTCGGATTTGCAGGCGGCCATTGCCGCAATCAACCGAGGCCAGGTCAGCCGGTATTTGCGCAAACCGTGGAACCCCGACGAGCTTCTCGCGACCCTGGCGGAGGGCGTCGAGCAGCACCGTTTGAAAAAAAGAATGCAGCAATTGCAACTGCGTATGGCCGAAAGCGAGCGACTGTCCACGCTGGGTATTCTGACGGCCTCGCTCGGACACGAACTCCGGACGCCACTGTCGGTGGTGTCCTCGAACGTGCAGTTTGCCAAAAGCGCGCTGCACACCGCACTGACAAAGCCCGGCGATTCCGTCGCCAAAGCCGACCTCACAGAACTTATAGAAGCACTGGCCGACGCATCGATGGGTGCGCAGCGGTTGATCGAAGTCACGGACAGCATTTTGCTGTCGGCGCGCAAGGACCCAGGCGATCAAAAACCGGTCGATCTGGCCGAGGTGATTCAGTCGGTGCTGCGCCTTTTGCGACACGAAACGATGCACAACGCTCGGCTGGAGGTGTCTCTGTCGGCCAAACCGATTTTGCTGGGTTCACCCGCCCGCGTCGGACAGGTGCTGCTCAACTTGCTGCTCAACGCTGTGCAGGCGTTGCCCAAACGGCCTGGCAACGTGATTCGCATCTCGCTTGCGCAAAAAGACAAACTAGCGGTTCTCGAAGTCGCCGATAACGGGCCCGGTATTGAACCTGACAAGCTCGCACGAATTTTCGACCCGTTTTTCTCGACAAAGAGTCAGGGAACGGGCTTGGGACTCGCGATTACGCAGCAAATCGTGAAAGACATGGGCGGACGCATCGAAGTCGAAAGCGAACCCCAAAAAGGGGCTCTTTTCCGCATCACCTGGCCCGTCGCTCGCGTCTGATGGAAAACTACAGCGCGGAAGGTCGCTCGGCGCAGGTGGCCACGCGGCGCTTCTGAAACACCCCACGGAACGACACAAAAGCACGCCACGGTGGCGCAAACACAGAAAAACCACCTCCGCCGCCAACATCGACCGCCCACGCACCAGCGGCCAACCGCAGGCCGGCGCGCAATTCTTGTGAGTACACCGCCGCAGACGGGTAGTAAAAACCCACGGCCTCGGTGATGAGCGCCAAACCGACGCGCGACACAGGAAAACGTGCGCTGGCCGCAGCGCCCCATTCGATCGAGTGCTGCAACGTGGTTTCATATAACTGCCTCGTCGGTGCGAGCCGAGCCGCCACATTCACTGCGGCTGAGACGGGGCCTTTCCGAAAATAGCCCACCACCGTCGGCATGACCGTCGGACCGTCCGTTGCAACGAAGTCCGTTTGACCACCTCCTGGAACCGTCAAGTCGAACGAAGCCAGCACACCCCAAAACGAATCGACTCGGGTGAGCCGCATCCGCAGACCTACCCGCACATCCCCCACCGCACTTGTGCGAAGCGGTCTGTCTGCAAATTCCGCCTCACCGCCCGTTCGTTGCAACCTGTCACCGTTTTGCCACATCGCCACCGGCAAACCCAGCCGCAGCGAGAGCCGCTCTTTCCACAGACCCAATTCTGCGCCGACATCAAGTGTGACCCGATGGTCAACCGGCACCGCGAGCGTTTCGCGTGTGAACTGGTGCTGAAACGTCAACGGCTTCTGCATCACAAGCGCGCCGGCGTGCAGCCACAACGAAAGCGGCGCAGCCACCTCCGCACCCTGAACCTGGTAAAACGCCGACGGTCCGCTTTGAAAGAACATCCGCTCGACCGCAATTCCGGTCGTCTGCGCATCCGCCACGGTCGGCAGCACGGCTACTACCGCGAGAAAACCCAACCGCTGGACGAAGCACACAAACCGTGACATCGAATCCGCGCACGCTGCGCTCAATGCGCTGAAACCAGCTCGACCAGGACGCCGCCAAGCGCTTTGGGATGCAAAAACGCGACCTTGTGACCACGCGCCCCAGGACGCGCCACCTTGTCCAGAAGCGGCACGCCCCGTTCGGACAGCTCGCTCAGCGCAGTGTCGATGTCCTCGACCGCAAATGCAATGTGGTGAAGACCTCCGCGTTTTTCGAGGAATTTCTCCAAACCCGCATTTTCGCCGCGCGGTTTGGGCGCAATAAGTTCCACGCAGGCCGCAGCCTCTTGCTCGGTCAAAAGAAAGGCAGCTTCAGTCCGCTGCGTCGGGACGTATTCGCGCGGGCCGCCAAGTAGCGGCAGCACCGCCTGCCAAGAGGCGAGCGCCGAGTCCAGTTCAGGCACACACAACGCCACATGATCGATCCGAAGAATCCGCATCCGCGAAACCTATCGCAAAGGCGAAACGGAAACATCCCGCATTGTGCAGAGAAAAACGAAAACCTGCGGGAATTGAGATGGGAAGACGGGGAAATGGAGGCGGAACTACGTCAGCGTGTTGGCCTAGAAGCTCATCTGCCAGCCAAAGCGCATGAACAGCGGAAGTTGATAGGAAGTCGGCTGACCGTAGTTCGAGTTGAACGTCGGCAGCGTTCCATTGTTCGCTTTCAGGTGCCTGAGATCCGCAAGCTGCCCGTTGATGATCGGCGAGACCGTCGTGGCCGTGAACTCATCGTCCACGTTCACCACTTCGCGCTGATTGAACAGGTTCACGACGTCCACAAACATGCGCATCGACACCGCTTGCGTCAGTTGGTGCTCATAGCTCACCTGCAAGTCAAACTGCGTCACCGTTGGAGTCCGTCCGCCCGACCCACGCGGCAGCAAATAGACTTCGCGCCGACCATAGTACACGTGTCGTCCCAACACTTCGATCGGGCGACCGCTCGTCGCAGTAAACGTCAGACCCACACTGAGTTTGCCTTTGTCGCCAAAGAGCGGCTGCTGATAAAAACCCGTCAACTTGAAGTTGTGCGGCCTGTCCGTCGGAAGCGGACCATTGCGGTTCGCCAACAAATCGATCAAGTCGAACTGTGACGAGATGTTCGGATCAAGCTGGCCATTGGAAGACGAGAACGTACCCGGATAGTTGCCGATGGCTCGCGAGTAGGTATAGCTCGAAATCACCGAGAACCGGTTCGACAACCGCTTGTTCATCGTCAACACCAGCGCATCGTAATTGCGACGCGCTTTTGGAAACACCGAACCCACCAGTTTGTAGGCCCCGAGCAGCGCCACCGCGTCTTGGTACGCAAGCTGATCTTCAACTTTTGCATTCGTGGCCGTGCCGGCTGGCTTGAGTCGATCCACATCCGCTTGAAGCTGAGCAATGACGGTCGGATCAGCCGGAACACCTGGGTTCGCCAAAAGATATGTCGTACCACCATCGGGAGACATGTCCTCAACGATGTTGCCCAAGTCGCGGTGGATGTAGCTCACACCCAGCACGATATCGAGACCGACATCGTAGTTCAGCCCGACTGTAAACTCGTTGATGTACTGCCCCTTGATCCCTGGAGCGATCAGCGGTGCACGACCACCGTTCACCATTCCAGGGCTGTCAGGCGTGATGAAATTGCAAGCAGCAGAAGGCACCGGAACCGCTCGTCCACCCGGCTGCAGCGTCACGCGGTCACACTGGGTGCCCGGCACGAATTCCGAGGAATACATGCCTTCCGCCGTTAGCTGCCGGTCGTTGATGTCGAGCGGAATCGATTGATAGAACCGCCCGTAATTGAAGAACACCTTGGACCGCCCAGGCCGGGAAGTCAGTTGCGTAAAATCGTACACCGCACCGATGCGAGGAGCCCAATTGTCCTTGATGTCAATGTACCGGCGGCCGTCGGAGCCATAGAGTTCCTGACCTTCCCAGCGCACACCCGCATTGACGGTCAAACCGGGTGCCCAATCGACAATCCAGGAATCCCGCAGGTACGCCGAAAAGTTCTGCGTGTAGGACCGACCAATGAAGTTGTTGAGGTGCTCAATCTCTTTGGTTTCCAGATTCTGCTTCGCGTATTCACGAGCAATCTGGATCGAACCGTCAGGCTGTTGGCTGTACGCTCGGTGCCCGCTTGAGGGGTTGTTCGGGTCCAAATCCGTTCCGGTGTACGTTCGGTCGTTGTAGCTATCCAGGTACTCGAACTCGAAGCCCACCTTGAAAGCGTGCGTTCCACGGAACGGGTTCCACGCCGAGGTCAGTTTCAAAAAGTACGTCGCCGACGCAATCAATTGATGCCGCTGAAGCAAGCTGTTGCTGTACTGCCCATAGCCGCGCGTATACCCGGTCAGCGGACACGGATTGAAAAGCACCGTCGCACCAGCCGCGGTCTGCATGTTCTGCCGACGACACGCGCTCACATCTTCAAAGTCCGCGAGTGTAAACGGATCGGTCTGGGCTGCCGCCCATGACACACTCGGGATATTGAGTTGCTCGGGACTCGTCTTGCTGCCTTGGTAGTGGTAGCCGTACAGAACGTCAAGCTGAAGCTTCCTCGCGAACAGCTTGCCCGTGTAGTGGAAAATCCCGTCGTGAACTTGATCTTCGCCAGCCACACGCATCGTGGACAAATCCACCGCTCGCGTTCCCCCGTAGGTGTTGCTGGTCCTGGGTGCGCCAATGTACGTAAGCTGGATGTTGTGATCCGCGCTCAAGTTGAATTGGAGCTTGGCAACACCGTTGAATAGGCGACTGATCCCATTCAAATCCTGCCCGCCAGAAATCTCGTCTGTGCGCAGCGCCAGTGTTTTCGGACCGTCGCACAGCATCGAGTCTGCCAGGTAGCTCGGACATTCAAAATTGGGGTCGATCGCGGCTCGACCTGTCCCTGGATCGAAGGTCAGGGACCGCGCCCGCCGTTGCGCCAGCGATTCGGTAAACGTCGGGGCAAAACCGATGAAGAACCAAATTCGGTCCTTGACGATCGGCCCGCCGAGCGCAAAACCAAAGTCGTACAGCAAGTTGGTCCGTGTCCGGGTGATCAGTGCCTCACCCAACCGAGCCACGCCACGCGGCTCCAACTGGAACGGCTGGAAGGACCCAAACACAGAGCCCTTGAATTCATTTCCACCGGACTTGACGCTGATGTTGACGACGCCACCGGTCGCTCGGCCAAACTCCGCTTGATAACCACCCGTGATGACGTTGACTTCTTGGATGAAGTAGTTGGAAAGCTCTGTACCAACCAGACCCAAGTTCGGGTCCGAGGTGTTGAGCCCATCGACGATGTAGTTGTTCTCGTTGCCGGTTGAACCGGAGATCTGAACACCAACATCACCACCGGCCCCGCCGCCCTTCCCCGCCACGTCGGAGGTGCCCGGAGCCAGCGTCATGACCGACTCGAAGGTACGGCCACGAACCGGTGTGGACTTGAGCACTTCCTGGTTGATTTCGACGCCCGTTGAGGTGCTCGCCGTATCGACCACAGGTGCCGACTCGCGAATGACTCTCACTTCGCGCTTGGTTTCGCTCAAGCTGATGTTGGCATTGACCGTGACGGTCTTGCCCAAGCTCAGACGAATGCCAGGCCTCTCGACGCGCGGCTTGTCATCTGCGCCGAAAAAGAAACTGACCTTGTAGTCATCGCCCGGGGGAAGCTGCGTGACGATGTACCGACCGTTGTTGTCGGTGATTTCAGCCTGCTCACCTTGCAGCGCCGGGCTCTGCACCACGACGGTGACGCCTGCAAGCGGCTTGCCGTTTTCGTCTTTCACAGTGCCCTGAATCTGGGCCAGTGTCTGTTGCGCCAAGGCCGCCTGCGGAACCAACAGGGCCCCCGGCAACACCAGCGTCCAGGGAAGCAGTTTGGCGCTCAACAAGCGAGCAGCCTTCCCTGGTTTTTTCAAGTTCTTTCGTCGCATCGTTCAAACTCCTGACGAGTCGTGCTAGCAGTTGTTGGGGTCCCCGATATCAGCCGACAGCGCGCCAGCGTAATCTGCTGCCGTCGCTCCCTTGGCCAATTTGGCGCGAATCACGATGTCTTTGCCCATCGTGTGAATGCCCATCCCAAACGGATGACCTTTGATCTGGCTGAGGTCGTAGATCGCAGCCCCTTTGAGCGTGACCGTGACCACCACCTCGTCGTTGTCGATGTCGGCAGGAGCCGCCCAATCCGCACCAGCCGCCGGTGCAACATAGATTGAACGCAGATTCCCGCAGTCCCCTCCCCAGTTCGGGCTCACGACAACAGGAACTGCCTGAGCCGCGCCGCCGTTCACCGACACGGTCGCCGTGGCCGACGTGCCGTTCAGACGACTTGGGTCCACAGCCGCATTGAGCGCAACTTCAAATGCCCCGCCGATCGCCACCAAGTCGTCGGCCATCACAAACGGACTCGAGACAGAGCCATCACCCGCAGAGCCATCGCGGACTTCGGTCGCGTGCTCCCCGTCTCCATTCCCAATCGCGTTGCTTTGGAACGACTCCGTACGGAACGACAAAAGCGACATCGCCCGATCATCAAGAGAAACCCGGTTTCCATCGCGCCCCGCGAGTCCAGCCGAGAGTTTGACCACATAGCTCCCATCGGGCTCCAGTGCAGCGAACGGATCGACGTTCGCCTTCGTCAAGCCGATCTTGTCGCACTTGAACTTGTTCGTCGCACTGGTGCAACTCGTCAGAACTTCCATTTGGAGCCCTGGACCATACGGAAATGCCGATGGATCGGGGCTCAAATCCGAGCCGGTCAACTGCAAGGAGTTGTACGTAAGCGGGATTCCATCGCCGAGTGCGGAATCCGTCGAGCAATTCGTACAAGCCAAGCTGATGACTTTTTGATCCACCAGCTTCAAATCCGTCGGGACACCTGATTCGGGAACCAATTCCAGTTCAGTGGTACTCATGCCGCGCTTCGTCGCATCCAAGTCCAGAAGTGGGGCCTTGTCAAAGACGACGCGAATGCGACGAGCAGAATCAGGGTTGGGCGGACTCTTCTTCACACCATACATGTCCATAAACGGGTCCGTCGTGCACTGCTTCAGATCCTTGAACTGTGGCAGCGTGCAATCTGACGGAACGCTCGTGTCTGTGAAGACCAAGTGGCCCGTGTTGACACCGAAATCAATCAGCGTCAGACGCAACACCTTCAGAGGACCAACCGGTTCACCATCCTGGCCCGTCCGGTTGTCGTTACACGCCCCCAGAAGCGCAAGGCTTGCGGCGGCACCCAAGAACAGCGACTTCTTTTGCTTCACCATGGACTCGAAGCTCCTTCAAGCAGCCTGACCGGGACATGAAGCACCCGGCACCAAAACCCAAAACACGGTCGGACAAACCGCCAGACCCAAGCACAAAAAACCAGGCCGAGAAAACAGGCCTGCCGCACAGGCGGAAGGTCGATCGCAGCCAGGGACTGTTTTGCACTGAGAGTATTCTGACGGAAGCGACATTTCACACAACAGTGTACTCATCACGCAGTACACAAGGACTGTGTACGAAAGTCAATCTGAAAGCCGCTGGTTGGGTTTTTCGTTGCTCAACGTCGTGCAAAGTAACCCTCCGACAAGAGCTGTTCGGCAGTCACAAGAGCCCCAAGCGCCGCACCCAGTTTGGTGTTGTGCGACAGCAGCACGTACTTCACACCATGAGGACCAAGTGCCCTTTCCGCTCGCACCCGACCGACCACTGTTGTCATGCCTCCTCCGGCCTCCCGGTCCAAACGTGGCTGTGGTCTAAAGGGATCGTCTGTTACCTCGATCAAGTGTTTCGGCCACGATGGAAGCCAGCCACCACGGGGGTCCTGACCGAACGAACGCCAGGCATTCTTCACTTCATTGATCGGCGCTTCTCGCTCTGTTTCGCAAAACACCGCGACCGTGTGACCATCGAGCACCGCCACACGGGTACACGTACAACTCACTGGTGTCGGCAACGGCACTATTTGATGCGAGCCAGCCTTTCCAACGAGTTGGCCCAGGATTTTCCGTGTTTCCTTTTCGACTTTTTCCTCTTCACCGGGAATGAATGGAATCACGTTGTCGAGCACATCGAGCGCGGCCACACCCGGCGACCGCCCGGCCCCAGATACCGCCTGAAGCGAGGTCATCACCACGCGCCGCAACCCAAACTCAAGCGCGAGCGGTGCCAGTGTCATCGCGAGCCCCACCGTCGTGCAGTTCGGTCCCGGTGCCAAAAAACCGCGAAAACCGCGCCGTTTTTGTTGCGTAAAAAGAAGTTCGGCGTGTTTTGGATTCACACCCGGCAGCAAGATCGGTACATCAGGCTCGTATCGAAAAGCACTTGCGGTCGAAAATACGGGCACATCAGCAGCCCACCGAGGCTCAAGCCGCTTCGCCGCATCACTTTCGAGCGCCGAAAAAACAACATCGATTTCGTCCGTCCCGGCCTCTTCTGCGCCAAACACCGGCATGTCGAGCACATCTTGCGGCGGTGCTTCTCCCGCGTACCAGCGAAGACTCCCGCGCTCGTCTTTTAGTGCTTCACCATACTTTCGCCCCGCCGATCGTTCCGAGGCGCACAGTTTCGACAGCGCAAACTGCGAATGTCCCACAAGCGCCGCCACAAACTGTTGTCCCGCAACGCCCGTCGCTCCAACCACCATGGACCGAAGTTTCTGTGTCATCGTGACGTGAACATAAACGAAAACACGAAACAACCAAACCGAGGCATGCCATGTGTGACACCCTCGTCGTCGTCCGGCCTGACTGTGTGCTGTTTGCGAAAAATTCCGATCGTCCGCCATCCGAAGCGCAGATCTTGGATTGGCACGCGGCTTCTGAACATCCACCTGGCAGCATGGTTTCCGTGACCCATCTGCGCATTCCGCAAGTCCGCCGCACCCACGCCGTTCTGCTGTCCCGTCCGTCGTGGATGTGGGGTGCAGAGATGGCGACCAACGAGCACGGCGTGACGATCGGAAACGAGGCCGTCTTTTCCCGATATGCCGTTCCCAAAGAAGGCCTCACTGGCATGGATTTGCTCCGTTTGGCCGTCGAGCGAGCAGACACAGCGGAACGCGCCGTCTCGGTCATCCTGGATTTGATTGGAGAGTTCGGCCAGGGCGGCTCGTGCGACCTCCATCGTCCGTCCCTTCGATATTTCAGCAGTTTCCTGGTTGCCGATCGCCATCGCGCCTTCGTGCTGGAAACCGCCGGCCCCCATCACGCGATCGAGGAAGTTCGAGGTGCTCGAAGCATCTCAAACGGTCTTACGATTCCAGACTTTGCCTTTCGCCATCGTGATCTCGTAAAAACCTGGGCGTCCCGTTGCCGCGTTCGGCGCGCTCGAACCGAACGTCGCGCAGAAATCGCATTCGATCTGGAGGATTTGGCCCGCGCGCTGCGTGACCATGGCCCGGTCTCCGAACAGACCGGAAGCATCGACTACCATCCCTTGCTCGGAGGCATGACTGGTCCCTGCATGCACGCTGGAGGTTTTGCGGTCGATTCCCAAACCACTGCGTCTTGGATCGCGCGGCTCGCCCCCACCTCCGACCTCCACTTTGTCACTGCGACCTCTGCGCCCTGTACCGGTTTGTTCAAGCCAGTGTCCGTGCATCTTCCGCTTCCGAACACTCTTTTGGGCACCCCCAAACACGGCAGAGCCGACAGCACGTCCCTGTTCTGGCGACACGAGCGATTTCAGCGCACCGTGATGCGGAATCCAGCGCGTTTTTTCCCTCTCTTTGAGGCGCAGCGGAATGAAAAAGAACGAGCGTGGTTCGCCTCTCCTCCTGCCTCCCCAGAAGCGTTCCAAGAGGCCCACGGTCTGCTCGACCAGTGGACCCATTTGGTAGAGCAAGACCTGCACTCCCAACCCGATGTTGTCGCCGCAGCCGCATACCCCCTGTGGACCCGACTCTTTTGGAAACTCCAAAACCGAAAAGACCATCTTTTGTGTGTTGGCGAGTAGGCCCTCCCCCACTAACAGAGCGAAATCTTGGGTCCATGTCGGCAGTCTGTATGTGGCACCTATCGGGCGATGGCAAACAGCTGTGCGCCTCGGGTTTTCGAGTTGAAACAGAATGCGGTGCGCAGCAGCAGACAGACTGTGTTTTCCCACAAACCGTACTCCTTTTCTGCGAACTGGGTCATGCTGGCATTGGGATTCAGGTTGGCGTACCACTTGGACAAATCGTGGAAGGGAAAGCCGGTATTGTAGATCCGTTGGGGTCGAAAGCCGGCCTCAAGCAAAAGGGATTCCATTTGCGAAGCAGAAAAGTGTTGTTGATGTCCAACCCGACGTTCTGTTTCACGCAAGGGACCGCTTTGGGTAGACAAAAGGAAACGGCCACCGGGTCGGGTCAGCGCGCGAGCATTGCGGAGAAGAAGGAGAGGATCTCCGACGTGCTCGATCAATTCGGACGCGATTACAACATCGAAGGAACCCATCGTTTTGGCCCATTCAAGGGAGGGTGAATCGAGATTTTGCGCAAAAAACGTGGCCGAGGGCATGGCCTTCCGATTGGCCTCAATTTGCGTTTCTGCCAGGTCAATTCCGCACAGTTTGGCAGCAGGATATTGCGCAGCGATTTCTTGCAAAAGTTGGCCTCCGCCACAGCCCAAGTCACAGAGTGTGACAAATGATTCTTGCTGTAGGAGACGTATGAATTCTGCGACGCGGAATCGGGGGGCAGCCATTTTGCGAAAGTAGTCGTCTTTTCCCGGACGGACTTGGTCGTAATAGGCGCGGTTTTGTTCTGTGGCGGATCGCGATGTGGAAGAGAAAGAAGGGTTCATGATGGCTCGGTTTGTGAGAGGAAGGGAGTCACTCGAATCAGAAGGAATAGTACGCGGAAAGGAGGGCGGTCAACTTGTTGTAGTTTCGGTTGTCGATTCCGTTTTGAATGTTGGAGGAATTGCGGAAAAAGGCCACAGTTGCATCGATGGAAAAACCGTGCGGAAGCGTAACGGCGAGTCCGAAATCGACAGAGAACAACATGTCGCGACGGCGGACACCTGGGAGTCCAATGGATGCACTGTCTCTGGGAACCGTCACCGTCGCGCCAGAAGGACAGTTGGGAAGCGTCGTTGCAGTCGGGCATACGAAGGTGAAAGGAATGGATGTGTATGTGGCGGTCGTGTCGGCTAGATAGTTGCGAAACTCGACCCCGAAACCGAGGCCAAGATCAAATCCTTTTGGAAGGAACAGCCGCCAACGTGTCCCGAGTTCATGGCCCAAATACGACAAGGGAGTCCGATAATCGTACGTACCCACACTCACAGTTTCCAGACGAGGAGTCAGGATCTGCAAATCGACAGATTGTTCGAGAACACCGCTCAAATCCGCGCGGAAACGGTAGGACAATTGGCCGCGCCCCCAAACAGTTCCGCCAGGATTCAACCGCACTTCTTGCAGCAGTTTTGCGTCGGTGCGGTGCCCGTCTAGATACGAATAGTCTCGATCGATGGAGCGGCGCAGTTGATAGGCGGCATACAAGCGCGTGCGCCATCTGCGGCTCTCCAAAAACAAGGCATCGAACGCGGCAGTGAGACCTCCCTGAAACGGAGAGAAACTCTGCAAGCCGCTAAAATTCACAAAACCCTCGATGCGGGGTCGCAAAAGCAGCCACGATTTGGGTTGGGATTGGAGGCGCAGGGGAACGACATGTTCTTGCAGAGAATACGCCTCATGATCGACCGCAGGTGAGGTCATCGCGATCTGCGTGAAGCGATATCCGGTCCACAGTTCGGTGTTGTCGTTGCCGTAAAGTCGGCCTCCCAAATCGAGGCCAACAGTGACGGGCAAATCCCACTCTGCAATCGAGGGAACAGGGGTCGCGAAATTGGTTGTGATGGCGTTTTGGTAGTTGGAAAGGAGGCCTTCGATCAGATTCTTGTTGCGCTGGCGTAGCTGTTCCAAAAACGCTTGGCGCGTGGTGGTTGTGGAAGTTTTGGTGCCAGTGGGAACGCCTCCTATGGTCTCTGCTTGACGCCCCTGGATCACGTTGGAGTCGTACCCAAACGTGGCACTGAGATCGAAACTGAATCGTTCGTGAAGGATGGCGCTTTTCGTTTTTCGCAACAGATTCTGTGCGTCCTTTTGATCATCCTCGGAAGACAAACCCAGTCGCAGAGCCTCCTCGACCGCACGTTTGGCATCCTGATTTTTTTCTTCTGCAAACAGAAGATTCGCAAGTTCGAGCTGGTAGTCGGCTTCTTTTGGAGCTTGCTCGACGGATTTGCGAATCGCAGACAGAGCCAATTCGCTGTTTTTTGCCCGTTGCGCTGCCAAACAGAGCAAGTAGTTCACAAGCGCGCGGTCGTCTTGCGTCAACTCGTCTTTGTCGGCGCGAGCGAGCGCGGCCTGCAATTTCACGATGGCCTGTTCCCCATCTTTTTCCTTGAGGAGCTTTTTCCCCTGCAACACCAAGTCCCACGCGGTCGGTTCGGGAGACGGCTGTTCGGGAGGGGGTTGTTCAGGGGTTTCCGGGGAATTGGGTGGGGCTGTGGAGGGAGCTGTGGTTGCGCCCGGTTTGTCGGATGCGGTGTCCTTGGCTTGTTGCGCCGCACACACCATGGGAAAAAGGCTGACAAACAAAATGGAAAGACCCGTCCGACGCAGACGCCCATCGTAGAAACTTCTGTGGATGGCCATGCAGACTAGCCTATCAGGACGCGGGCGCTGTTTGCGGACCCAAGCAGATCGGAAATTCAAAAACCTCCGGTTTGGGTTGAGCAAGGGGCCTGATAGACTCACGCCGATGACGAAGTTTGGGAGCCCCGTCCTCCAACCAACCACGGAACATCGAAAAGACCCCCAAGGCCTGGACATTTTTTGCCTGCGTGCGGGACACGCGGTGTGCGAAATTGCACCGGGCCGGGGCGGGCTGATCACCCGTTTTGCCGTCGGAGATGACGAGGTGTTGTTCCTGGATCGCAACACGTTTTCGGACCGCAAACAACCGGTGCGTGGCGGCATTCCTGTGCTATTTCCTGCAGCGGGTCGTTTGACGGGGGATCGTTACTTTGTCGAGGGTCAGGGATATCCGATGCGTCAACACGGTCTGGCGCGACACGCAGCGTGGGACGTGGTGAACATTGAGCAGGCTCGGTTCACACAGGCGTTTCGGAGCACGCCGATGACTCGAGTGAACTTCCCGTTCGATTTTGAATTGACGATGATGGTGGATTTGGGAAGAGCGGGTTTTCGGACGCTGGCACTCACTCTTTCGGTGGAAAACAAAGGCCGCGAACCGATGCCGGTGCATGTAGGTCTTCATCCGTATTTTCTCGTTGCAGAGGCGGATCGTGATCGCGTGCGGGTCGAAGTGGACGCGGGTTTGGCATACGACAACTTGTCGGGTTTTTCGGGACCATGGGATGGGCAGGTGGATTTGACGGCACCGGGCGTAGATTTGCATCTGACGGACTTGCAAACACAAACAGTGCTTCTGCATGTGCCGGGAAAAACACCTCGGCGACTGGAAATGTCGGAACTTTTTACGACGGTGGTTCTGTGGCAAACGGCGATGCAGGATTTCCTGTGCGTCGAGCCTTGGAGCGCTCCCGCCGATGCACTGAACACGCGGATGTACTTGCGCACCTTGGAGCCCGGTGACCGATTGACCGGCGAGGTTGTGCTAAGCGTTTGAGTCATGCAGCGCGCCATTTTTGTCCTGTGGCTTGTCTTGTGGATCGCGCTTCTTGGGGGTTGTCTGTTCGCACGCGAAGCTTGGGCCGATGTGCCAACAAAAACGCCTCCAGAAGGCACCCCGAAGGTGCTTGCAGACAAACTCGCAAAAGAGGACAGGATGGCGCTGGCGTATGCGCTTTTTCCGATGGAAGAATATCGGAACGGAGTCCCCCTTTCACCTACCTTTGATGTGCGGGCAGAGGTGGAGCACTGCCATACTCTGTTTCAAAGCAGCGCGTTTCTGGAAACAGCGGATTGTTATGCACTGGTGTTTGTCGCGCGACCTGACCTTTTGCAAACGCTTTTTAACATCGCGCAAGCCCTGCGCAGAGCAGGGAAACCAGAGACTGCGCTCGCGTTCTATCGGCGTTTTTTGTCGGCGCATCCGACCACGCCGCTCCGCGCCGAAGTGGAAGGCTATGTGCGTGAACTTTCGGCTCTTCTGTCCGCCAACACGCTGCTCAAACCCTTGCCTCCGCCGCCACACAAACGAGCCTGGTTTTGGGTAACGATCTCGTCGGCAGTGGTCGTTACGACTGCGGTAGTCCTTGGAGTCACATTCGGCTTGCGACAGACAACCCCACCTCCCCCACCTCAAGAAGAGATCCTCGGCCCGATCGACGTCATCTTGCGCAGATAAACCTTGTGAGTGGGTGTGAATGCCGCCGGTGCTCGTACCAGTGTTTTTTGAAACGCTTTTGTGGAAACTAGGCGCATGAAAAAAACTCGCTTTGGAGTCTGGGCAGTCGGTTGGCTGCTCCTCGTCAGTGCCAGTGTCGGCTGCCCAAAAAGCGGGCAAGTTCCCGCGACACCACCACCGCAAACCGTCGTCGAAGATGAAGCGCCGTCACTCGGGCCAGGAGAAAGTGGAGCGTTTGACTACTACGTGCTCAGTCTGTCGTGGTCTCCCCAGTTTTGTTCAACGCGAAAGACCAAACCCGATGATGAACAATGCGGCGGCGGCAAACACTTCGGTTTCGTCGTTCACGGTCTGTGGCCGCAGTACGAAAAGGGGTTTCCCGAATCGTGTCCGACGACTCAGCAGCTTGCTTCTACGACCGTCGAAAAAATGGTCGGAATCTTGCCGACACGCAAACTCATCCAGCACGAGTGGGAAAAACATGGAACATGCAGCGGTCTTTTGGCAGCGCACTATTTCGCGCAAATCGAAACTGCGTATTCCGCGCTGGTGATTCCGCCCGAGCTACAAAAACCAACCACCGAAGTGCAAACGACGCTCACGGAGATCAAACAGCGCTTTGGTGCCGAAAATCCACGCCTTGTACCGGGCAGCGTGACGGTGCAGTGTTCGGGAGCATTTGTCCGGGAGGTCCGCATTTGCTTGCGAAAGGACCTGTCTCCCATGCCGTGCTCGGGGTTTGTCCGGGACACATGCAAAGCGCCTGTCTTGCAATTCCGCCCGGTGCCGTGAAGTCATCGGGCATCGCAAAACGGTTTTCGTTATGCAGCCAGCGCAGTGTGGAAAGTCAGACGGTAGACGCTGTTTTCCGTTTCGACGTAGATCGCATCGCTGTCCGGGTCAGACAACACGCGGCGAACGGGAGTTGTCACCATCCGATGGCCATTTGGATCGCGAAAAATCACCATACCGCGCCCGACGGTGGGATAACTCACGAGCAGACCTTGGTAAATGCGGCCTGGCCGTCCGGCTGTGTGTTCGTTTTGCTCGTGGCTGTGTCCACGGATTTTGCGCGCCGTGACGTTGAGCATCGCTACCCCTCAAATTCCGATTCTACGTTTTTGGGAGCAGACCCCAAAAGAGCACTTGCAAAGGTTCGCCTTCTCTCACCTTTTTCATTCCTATAGAGGCCAGCATGTCCGTGAACACCAAAGCAAGACCAGATTTGCCACAAATTGTCCCGGACAGTCCCTGGATTCGCCGAATTCCGTTGCGCAGTCCGACGCTGCCGCCCGCCTTTCATACCAATGCCTATGTCATCGGGGAACAAGACCTTTTGATCGTCGATCCGGGAGCGCAATCGCCTGACGCACTGGCCCCTCTTTTCGAGGCTCTCCACACGCTGCGCGCAGAGGGCCGGACGCCTAGCGCAGTGCTGCTGACCCATCAGCATCGCGATCACGTATCGGGAGCAGAAGCTGTTTCGCGCGCATTTGATTTGCCGCTGTGGGCACATGCACAAACTGCGGAACGCCTGGCAGAGACGGTTTCCGAAGCGGCCACAAATGCGCCCCCTTTTTCGCAACTGAAACCAATTCAACGGCTGCTCTCCGACGGAGAATCTCTTCCGTTTGGGCCGGAAGGTCTGTGCGTCTTGCACACACCGGGGCATGCGCCGGGACACCTCTGTTTGTTCGACAAATCGGGACAGAACCTTGTGGCGGGGGACATGGTGGCTTCCATAGGAACCATTGTGGTGTCTCCTTCGGATGGTGGAGACATGACGCACTATTTGGATTCGTTGCGTCGGTTGCGTGCGCTGGGTCCGCGCCGGATTTGGCCGGCACACGGTGTCGCGATCGACCAAAGCGTAGAACTTTTGGATGAATACCTGGCGCATCGACTGATGAGAGAAAAAAAAGTGCTGGCTGCGCTCGGTTCGGGGCCGCAGACCCTCGAGGCGCTTGTGCCCATCGTGTACGACGACACGCCGGTCTTTTTTCACTTTCTTGCGCGGGAGTCTCTTTGGGCACACCTGCTCGCGCTTTTGGCACAAGGTCGAGTCGAGCAGCGTCAAGCGATGACAGGTGAACCCCTTTTCATGCTGCGCTTGCAAAACGCAGACTGAAGGCGCGACCTACTTGCTCTTGTTGGTTTCTTTTTCGGGATTCGTGCAATGGAGTGTCGCAATCAAAGCCTGTGCGTGGACGAGCACTTCTTTGTCCTTTTCCTGTCCGGCCGCTTTTCCTTTCACCGGTTTTTCGTGTAGCAAACGCAGTGCGGTTTGACACGCTTCCTGGACATGTCCCTGCCGAGACAAAAGCTGCGAAAGGGCAAGCTCGGCAGAAGCGTACTCCGTCCTGGTTTTCGCTCGCTGAACCGCCAAATGCGCGTGTCCCAAAGCGCGCAGCCGGTTGTTTTGCGACTCATAGGCGCGCGAAAGAAGCTGGTGTAGGTCCGTGGTGTCCTGTGTCTGTCTAAGTGCGAGCAGCACCCGCAACGCGGCTTGTTGTCCTGCTGCTGTCTTGTCTGTTTCGAGCAATTGTTTGGCTTTTTGAAGCTCATCGATTTCCCGATGCTCAACTGCGCGAACCTTTCGTAGCCATGTGGGCGCAAACACTGCCGATACGGCACCCAGCGCGACCAACACAAACACACCCAACAGCCAGTAAGGACGCTGCGGCAAAGCGACGGGACTGCTCGCGCTCTGCTCACTGCGTTCGAGGAGGGGTGCCTCGTTTCGGAGCCCTGTTGACTCTTGTTCAAGATCGTCTTCGGAAACCGCCGGAACAGCGTCTTGGGAAGGCGCTTCGGATTGGGTTTTCTCGTCGAGTTCGTTTGCAAAAGGAGACTCGGCCACTGCGTCAGGTCGGGAAGGTGCAACAGGAACAGGATGTGGCTTGGGAGGCTCCTTGGTAGGCCCCTCTTGATCCATCCACGCAGAAAAGGCGCTCGCAACCGCTCGCGGAGTTTCTTTGGGGGTGGGATCTTTGGATGAAGAGAGGACCGCAGAAATCGAAGAAACCGAAGAAACCGAAGAGACAGGGGGAACTGGCGAAACTGGAACTCGCTGAACCGTTTTGGCGACCCCGCCAGGAGGATTCGTTGCGGAAAGTTCCGCCGGATTCTTTGAAACATCCTGTTTGGGAACCGAACCGCTCGCCGGAGTAACTGAAGTCAATCGTTCCTGTGTTTCGTCGGCAACATGCTGCGCGAGCAACGCATCCAGCTCGTCTGCGATTTCGTCTGCACTCGCGGGTCGGTCGTCTGGAAGTTTCTCAAGACAACGCAGAATGAGTTCTTCCAGCGCGACCGGTATCTGTTTCTCGGGTACCACCTGCGACGGAGGCCGTGGCGCTTCATGCACGGTTTTGGCAATCAACGCGAGAAACGTGGGCGCAGAAAACGGGAGTTGGCCCGTCACCATCTGATAGAGGACGACCCCAAGCGCATACAAGTCCGTGTGCGGGCCTAGGGTTTTGCCTTCGGCTTGCTCAGGAGACATGTATTCGGGAGTACCGAAAACGACGCCTGTTTTCGTCAGGTTTTTTCCAGGTTCCTCGTCTGGATCTGGCGCGCTGTCAGGCGAAGTACGCACAAGTTTTGCCAGACCAAAATCGAGGACTTTGACCAAGAGACGGCCTTTTCCGCGCCGCAGCACGACAACGTTTTCCGGCTTCAAATCGCGGTGGATGACGCCTTGTTCGTGCGCATGAGCAAGGCCTTGGGCCATTTCGCGTGCAATCGTCGCCGCACGCCTCCACGGAAGTGGCTCTTTCCGAATCGACTGGGCGAGATTTTCGCCATCCAAAAGTTCCATGACCAAAAACAACAGTCCGTCGTCGGTCTGGCCAAAATCGGTGACACGAATGATGCTCTCGTGGTCCAAGCGCGAGGCTGATCGGGCTTCGCGGTGAAAACGGGCAACGGCTTCGGTGTCGCAAGAAAGCTCATGGCGCAGCACTTTCACAGCGACGGGCTTGTCCATCAGGATGTGGTGGGCCCGATATACCGAGCCCATTCCACCTCGACCAATGAGTTCAAGCAGACGATACCGTCCCGAGAGAACCCTCCCCGACAGCGGATCGTCGGGTAAAGAGGGCGCAAGAGGAGTTCCGTCGCGCGGGCAAAACTGCTCGCCGCCCGAGAAGGTCGCCTTGCAGGTCGGACAAAGGCTCAAGCGGACTGGCCCCTAAAACCGCATGCCTCGCTTGGCGCGAAACATAAACCAGTCATACGTCAAATAGGCCGCCGGAATGAGCCCCAGCACACCCAGCACCGGTGCCCCGATGACCACAGCGGCCCCGGAAGCAGCGACAGCGGCACCCGCCATCAGACCTTTTTTTCGCGCAGTTTGTTCGTCTTTTTCATGCAGCGTGGACAAGGGCGACCTCCTTCGCGTTTTTCCGCGAGTCTTTCCGTCGAGAGACTATCCTACACGGGAGACGAGGCCACGCCACGGTTTATTGCGCAACGGACGTTGCGACTTGGAGGAGAGCCGCAGCAGTCGCTCATGTTGCACGCAACTGCGCGGGTCGACAAAGAGGCGAAGGGGTGTTTTGGGAAGAAAATTCGGAAACTACTTCAGCGGCGGCGCTTTGAGATTGCGGAACGCCTGGCTGATTTGCTTGTCACCGGTTGGAGTCGTCGTCTGGCTCACATATACCTGTCCGGTTTTGTCCTGCATTTCGGCCAGCAACGCCCGTTGCTGTGTATCGCTCAGCCCGAGCCGCGTGAGATCCACCGTGGGCCACATCTCGGCTGGCAGACCGGCTTTGTTGTTCAGGCGATCGGCTTGGACAACCGCACACGGCTGTTTGGAACAAACAGGTGCCTTGGTCACGAAATAGGCGTCCCGCTCAACGTTGTCGCCGGAAACCGTGCTGACCTTCATGTTGGCGCGGGTGATTTGAAACACTTCCATGTCGCGGCCCATGACCTTGATCGTCGCATATCGACCCCGGAGCAACATATTGAAGTGGTTTGCATCGGCGGCCTCTTGATCCTTTGCCGACAGCTTGAGCGCACGCCAGTCATACTTGTAAAGAAGGTGCGCATCGTCTCCGTTGACCTGAAACACCTGTTTGGTCGCGCAGGGAGCGCCGATGCAATAGATGGGGAAAGCACTCGGACGAACCCAGGTCAACCCTCCCGCCGTCGAGTCCGCTTTCTCGTCATCGGTCGCGACCGGCAGCGAATCCCAATCAACATCCTCTTCGACTTGCCCGCAGCCCGAAACGGCTGACGAAAAAGCGATTCCCAGAGCAAGCGTGCGCAAAAATGTACCCATGATGTTCTCCTCTAAGTCGTTCTGAGATCCAGGCGACGCAAGCCAAACACGGTATCCCTACAAACCGCCCTCAAACCAAACCACCCAACGCGCTGCCACACCGGCTGCGCTTCGCTGTGCGAGGACCTCCGACACGAAATACAGAGGCGACATTCACACAAGCTGGCACGTGCCGGGCACTTCGGCTCACAGACAGTTTGCGGTTTTGTTGGCTCACCTGGGAAAACCCAACGAATTTCCTTGGCTTGCATGGGCATTCTGCGAACGGCGCGGGTGTACGTCAATGGTCTTTCTGTAAGTTGTTTCCTTCCATGCCCAACATCAAAAAAAAGGAGCCCGACCTTACATGAACCAGACCATCCAGCGAGAGGGTGCCTGGCCATCGACCAGCGCGAAATAGGTTCTGAGAATCACTGACGCAGATGGACGAGTCCTTCCGAGCAGCGTGACCGCACTTTCGGCGTTTTTTCGACACTGAAACGCCTGTTCCAAGTGCTTCCAATCGCCGAGATAGCGCAGTAAAATTGCCTTGGTAAAGAATGTCTTGCTGGCATTGGGCATGTAACCTCTCTGCTGCCCCGGCTCACTCCGCCTGCGCGCGTGGCTTCTTGGAAAGTCCGCCCGGCGTGCGTGTTCTTTCGGCAGTTCGCCATGGCAAGTCCGGCACGGAGGGACATGACGACGCCAGATAGCCCCGCCGCACGTCTGAAAGAAACCGAACGGAACCTGCGCTGGTTGGCCGGTTTGGTGATTTTCAACGTCGTGTTGTCCACGTCGTTTCAGACCGCGCTGTTTCTGACCAACCACCAGAAACCAGATATTCCACTGGCGATGTTGTTCGGAAGTCTGCTGACGGCATTGACGACGCTCGGGCTGAACCACCTTTTGCGCAAACGACCGGCAGCCGGTGCCCTTCGAATCATCTTGTTCACGCTAGGTGGCCTGACGGCAGTCGCGGCGCTGTGGAACCTCAAGCCGACGCCGGTTTCGACGTTCGTTTTGTATCTGCTTGTGGAAATCGCAACGACGGTGGGAGTTGCCGCAACCTGGACGTATTTTCAGGCTCCTCTCGAGGCTGCGCAGATTCGCTGGCTCTTGCCTCGCTTGGGTGCGTGGGGCAGCATCGGAGGCCTGATCGCCGGAGCGATCATTCCGCTCACGCTCAACACGCTGAAACTCAAGTCGCATTGGCTGATTTGGGGATCGGCCCTGGCCTGGCTTTGGGCGAGTTTGCTGGTTCGGATGGATTACGCGGCCCGAGCGCCAGCCAAACGTCGTTCGGGTTTGAACCAGCAGAGCCACCTGCGCCAGATTTTCACCGTGCCGCTTGTGCGCTGGATGATTTTGGGGACGGCGGGAATCATTTGGACGGGCGCGTTGGTTCAGTACGAATCGAACGCGGCGATGAAAGATGCGTGGCCGCAAGAGACGATCAATTCGATCACGTCTGTCTTGTTGGCAGTGGCCTCGATCGGTGGTTTTGCAACGCAGACACTTCTGACAACACCGGTCCTCGAGCGGTGGGGAGTCGGGTTGGCGCTCGCGATTTTGCCGGCATCGATCGGGATCTGTATGTGTGGGTATTTCTATGTGACCGTAGGTGCAGAGTGGAGCTCGCAAGCAACGGTGTGGGTGATTATCTCGGCGTGGTTCTTGGACAAAACACTTCGACCGGCGCTGCATCGGCCAGCGGAATCTTGCTTGGTTGCAGCACTTTCTCCCACGATTCGTCCGACCCTGTTGCTCGTGCTCGGCGGAATCATGTCGCCGTCGATCAAGGCGGTGGGCGCGCTGCTGCTGTTCGTCGCCAAATCGCTTTCGATCCATTCGTCGATTCTGATTGGGCTGGCGATCATTTTGGCCGTTCTGGTGACGATGCTTTCCACTCGGTGGGGCAGCATTTATGCGCAAACCTTGCGGGAAACCCTGGAAGAGGGTTCCGTCGATGCGCTCGGCAGCACGGAAGCGGCGGAAAATCTGGTTCCGGTGATCGATGGGCCGCGCCTGCGGGTTCTCCTCGAGGCTGTGGACACAGGCAGCCCCAGATCGCGCGAGTTGGCGCTGGATCTTTTGCGTTCGCAGCGGTCGAACTTGGTCGCAAAGAACATGCAAGCGAGGCTCAAAGATCGCGCAGAGCCGGTGCGAATTGCAGCCATGCGATGGCTCGCCGACGAACCGAACCAAACACTCGAAACTCATCTTCGGCAACGCTGGCTGGTGCCTGATCTATCGGAAACGGAACGCGAGGCCGTTTTGGAGGCGGCGGGGTCACTCGGCGCATCGCTCATCGGCGAGGACACCGCGCGATGGCTCACCGCGCCGAATTTGCCGTTGCGGTCGGCAGTGTTGGCAGTGCTGCTGAAATCTGACGATGTACGACATCAGAAGGTCGCCAGGCGAACGCTCGAGGCGATGCTGAACGGTCAGAACACCGAGGAAACCGTAGCGGGCCTCCGTTTGGTTCACGAACACAAGGTCGGAGAGTTTCTGCCGGCGGTGCTTTCGCGGTTGCACGATTCCGATTTGGCCGTGCGTCGCGAAGCCATGGGTTGTCTGCCCGCGTTTGACGATGAGCGGGCGCGCAAACCGCTGTGGACTGCGCTGACCGAACCGATGATCGCCCACGTCGCGGTGAGAGCACTCAGCAGTTGTGGTGAACGAGTGGTTCCACACATTGTCGCACAGCTTGATTCCCCCGAATTGGTGCCCGTCGTGCGTCAGCATCTTTTGCGTGCACTCGGTCTCATTCCATCGCAGGCCGGTGTCGCGTGTTTGCTCGACCATGTGCGCCACAGCGATCGGCAAGCGCAGCTCGAAGCACTCAAATCACTGAACCGATTGCGCCGCGTGCTGAATCTACCGGCGCTCAATTCCGAGGTGATCCAAAACTACGTGCTGTCCGAACTGCGGTGGGGCCTGCACATGCAAAAGGCGCGTGAGCTGCTCCAAAATCGCGTGCGACACACGGGTCTTTTGTATCGGGAAATCGACGCGCAAATCGATGCTGCGCAACAAAGGGTCGCGCAAACACTGGCGCTTCTGTCTCCCAAAGACACGATGGTTCACATTTTCAAGGCGCTGCGTTCGCCCAATTCGCCGCATCGGGACCAAGCGCGCGAGCTTTTGCGAACACTTTTTAAGCCGGGTCCGATTGTGAATGCGAGCTTGAAACTCCTTGACGAAACGCAGCCTTGGCAGCCGGAGTTTTTTCAACCTCCGCTGTCCATTTCGTCGGGCCAGACTGCGGAAAGCGCGGTCGAGTGGCTGAAGTTGACGACGGACCCGTGGTTGATTGCGGCGCTCAAACACGACCCGGATTGTCCGCGTCTCACCTCAACGTTTCCGCCGATTCCAGAAATCATCGAACGACATTTGGACTCGGTGTTGTTTTTGAAAGACGTTGGTTTGTTCGAGACGCTGACCAACGCGCAACTGGTCGATGTCGCCGCACTCGCCGAAAAATTGGATTTGCCAGCGGGAAAAACGCTGTTTGAACAAGGCGAGCCACCCGATTACCTCTATTTGATTCGGAAAGGAAAAATCAAAGTGGTGGTCGGCAGCAACGAGGTCGCGCGTTTTGGCCCCGGCGAGTGCGTCGGGGAAATGGCGGTGCTGGCCTCAACTCGTCGGTCCGCTGGAGTCGATACGTTAGAGCCGTGCCAACTTCTGCGCTGGTCCGAACGCGACTTTTTGGGCTTGCTCGATGCGTTTCCCGAAATCGGTCGAGCGCTGCTCAAGGCACTTGTGAAACGGCTGGCCAACACAGGAAAAACCCGCCAAGCGCCGCGCGCCGCGACGATACACGGCATGGTGTGGGGAAAAGACGGACCCAAACCATCGGCCCAAAGCAACCTGCCCGCGTCCAGCGATGCGAGCGGGCCCACGCCCTCGGACAAGAGTTAGGTCGATAGATGGCGGCTTCTGTCTCACTCGACTTGATTCTGTTCCTCAAGGACGTTTCTCTTTTTGAGTCCTTGACGAATGCCCAGCTTGCCGAAGTTGCGCGTTTGGCCGAGCGCGTGGACATCACAGGCGACGACGTGAACAAGCCGCTCTTTCATCAAGGAGAACCCGCCGACTGTCTGTATTTGATACGCAAAGGCAAAGTCAGCGTGATTCAAAACGGCCAAGAAATCGCGCGGCTGGCTGCGGGCGAAACCACAGGCGAAATGGCGGTGCTCGCGGGAATCGATCGTTCTGCAACAGTGAAACCGATGGAACCGTTGGTTCTTCTTCGTTTTGATGCAGACGATTTCTTGGCATTGCTCGATACGTATCCAGAAATTCAGCGTTCGCTGATGAGAACGCTGGTCATGCGGCTCTCGAACGCGAACAAACCCAAGGAGACGAATCGACGCGCTGCGACGATGCACGGCATGATGTATTCGCCGGATGCCAAACCACAAAGCGGAGATCCCAAAAAAGAATAGGTGTTCCGCAAAGCGGTTTTAGACAATCCCCCTGTTTGAAAAGCAGTTCTTCGATTCCGCCAAACGGTCTCGCAAAAGACCAAAAGGTTAAAAAGACATGTCTTTGTCACAAGTCCCGACGATTTCTTTGATTCGAGGCGATGGCATCGGCCCCGAAATCACCGCGAGCGTGCTGCACATGCTCGATGCCGCTGGCGCAAAACTGGCTTATGAAGAAGTTCCCGCCGGAGAAAACGCACTTCCAATGCACCACGATCCGCTACCGGACGTGACGTTGCAGTCGATAGCGAAAAACAAAGTGGCGCTCAAGGGCCCACTGTCCACACCGAAAGGCACTGGTTTTCGGTCCGTCAACGTCGCGCTCCGCCAACATTTCGACCTGTACGCCAATGTGCGCCCTGCCCTGTCTTTTCCGGGCGTCCCCTCGCGCTATCAAAACCTGGACATCGTGACGGTACGAGAAAACACCGAAGACATCTATGCAGGCATCGAGCACTACGTCGGGCCGGGTCGATCTGCGGCGGAATCCATCGCAGTCATTACGCGCTTTGGCTCGGAACGGATCGTTCGGTACGCCTTCGAGTACGCGCGCCGCCACGGTCGGAAAAAAATCTCGATCATTCACAAAGCCAACATTTTGAAGATGTCGAACGGCCTGTTTTTGGATGTGGCCAAACAGGTCGCTGCCGAATACAGCGACATTCAACACGAAGACATCATCGTCGATGCGGCCTGCATGAAACTCGTGCTGTTTCCCGAACGCTTCGATGTGATCGTCACGATGAATCTGTTTGGCGACATCTTGTCCGACTTGATCGCAGGATTGGTCGGCGGTTTGGGGGTTTCTCCCGGCGCAAATTTGGGTGAAAAAGCGGCCATTTTCGAGGCAGTTCACGGTTCGGCACCAGACATCGCGGGTCAAGGCATTGCCAATCCCACCGCGCTCGCGTTGGCGGCGGAGATGATGCTCCGACACTTGTCACAAACCGAAGCGGCGGACAGGTTGCACAAAGGCCTTTTGGCGGGTTTGCTCGACGCACGCTTGCGCACAAAGGACTTGGGCGGCCAAGCCAACACGCAGACGTTCACAGAAGGTGTCTGTTCCGCAATTGCGCAACAGAAGTAATTCGGGAGGAGCAAGATGCTTCGACTTCACGTACTTGGCGTCGGCGATGCATTCAGCGAGCAGTACCACAATGCGTCTCTGTGCGTAGAAGAACCACAGTCGGGCACATTGCTACTCATCGACTGTCCGCCAGCGTTCCCGCGTGTGATGGCTGATCACCGCAAAAAGACGAACGTGGACCTGTCGGCGCACACGATTGACCATGTGTTGATCACGCACCTCCACGGCGACCACTGCATGGGCTTGGAAGCGTATTTGTTCATGCGCCGTTTCCTTGTGCGCCGTCGCCCGTTTCTGTATGGCGCAAAAATCGTGCTCGATCCGTTGTGGGAAAATCGTTTGTCCGGCGCGATGGCTTACTTGGCCCCTCCGTCGCAAGAATTTACGCAGGAGGAGATCGACGAACACCTTCGGAATCCTTTGCACAGGGACAAAAAAGCCCACGCTGTCCTCCAGGCTTCGCGCCAGGTGCTTTTGCCACCGACGCAAGGACTCAAACTCGCGGATTATGCAGAGCGCATCAATCTGTCCGAAAAAACCGCGATTGGCCCACTCGTCATCGAGCACTACTTCACTTGTCATCACGTTCCCACCACAGCACTGCGCATTTCACTTTTGGGAGCGAACGAACCGCTGCTTTCCTACAGTGCCGACACCGCGTTTGATCCCGACTTGATCGCGTGGCTTGCCGAGGCCAAGACGATCATTCACGAAACCAACTTTGGCATTCACACTCCACTCCATTCGTTGATGCTGCTGCCTCCCGCCATTCGCAGCCGGATGCACCTCATTCACTATCCCGACCTGCTGGATTGCGACAAATCACCCATTCCGTGTCTGCGAGAGGGCATGGTTCTGACCCTGACGTAAAAACCGCCCCAAGCAGGCACCGCTTGTGGCGCATTCCTTTCGTTGACGCCTTCCTTCGGACCCCTGTAGCCTGTCCCACATGATCCACTTTCGAGCAAACGTCCTTGCGTGGGCCTCTTTGGGTTCGCTTTTCTTGCTCTCGGGCTGTCCCGAGCAGCCCGCAGTGCCTCAGGCCGCAGGTCCCAAACCGGACACCGTGTGTCCAAAGGAGTTGCCGTCTGAGTGCAAGGTGTTGCGAGACGAATTTGACGAGAAAAAATTGGTCGCGAAGTACCACGTCTTGGTTCCCAAAGGGACCAAACACGACGATGCGGATGCGTACCTCAAGGCGCTGTATCGGTATTTGTGGATGCGGCGAGACGTAACACCGACGCAGGTTGGCGCGTATGTGTATACCGATGAGGCGCAGTTTTCCACGCCTCCCGAATCCCCGGTCGCCGTTGTCACGCAAAACCCAAGCGACAAATCCCCGACGTTCGAGAACAAAATCGCCCTCGAACTTTGGCAACAAGTCGAACAGGCCATCAAGCTGAGCGCGCGGGCCGACCGCAAGCTCAAACGCAAACTCGAATACGTCGCAGAGCCGGACAAAGGCCTAGTCACAGTCATCATGCCGTTTACCGCCGGGATGACCGAGGAATGGGCCCCCGACCTCGACTACTCCCAAGCCATCGCGTACTTCTCTGAACTTTCGCAGCAACTTTTCAACAACATCCCGGAACTCAAGGTCTTTTTGTATCGGGCTCGTTGGAAAGACCAAGATGTCGTGCAAATCGAGCTGTCGAAAGCCGATTACGATCGCATCGGTTTGGCGCAAGTCGAACAGCGCATCGGACAGCTCGCGGGGCGGACGTTTTTGGAACTCGCGACCGGCAAAGGGGGCAGCGAGGCGTCCGTCGAAAAATCTCACAACCGTCGGCGCGCTGCGGAATACAAAAAAGCCATCGACCAAATCAAAGGCAAAGTTCTCATCAGTCCTTTGCTCAAACCGTAAAACCCCGAAAATACGGCTTCCCGTGCATAAACCAATGGTTTTCCCCTGGTTGTGTTTGGGACATCCGTCAGATATGGAGAACTTGCAATGAATGTCCTTTCCCCTTCTCGGCGAGTCGTAGTGATTGGTGGTGTGGCGGGTGGTGCCTCTTGCGCGGCGCGGCTTCGTCGTTTGGATGAATTTGCGGACATCACAATCGTGGAACGTGGGCCGGATGTGTCGTTTGCAAACTGTGGTTTGCCGTACCACATCGGTGGAGAAATTCGCGACCGCGACGCTCTGTCGATCCAAACGCCAGCCTCGCTGCAAGCGATGTTGAACCTGCGTGTGCTCGCGCTGACCGAGGCGACGCACATCGACCGAAATGCCCGCACCGTCACGGTCAAATCGGTGAAGACCGGAGAGGAAAGGCTCCTGCCGTATGACCAGCTTGTGCTTGCGCCGGGGGCAGCACCGCTTCGGCCACCTTTGCCAGGCATCGAACACCCGCAAATTTTGTCCTTGCGCAGTCTGGAAGACATGGATCGGATCAAACTCGCGCTCCATCACATTTCGTCGGTGCTCGTCATCGGCGCGGGTTTCATCGGGCTTGAAATGGCGGAACAGCTCGCGCACCTGAAAAAGAAGGTACACCTCGTCGAGCTTCAGCCGCAGATTCTGCCGCTGCTCGACGCCGAGATGGTGCGTCCGATGGAAAACGAACTGCGACGACACCACGTCGATTTGCGTTTGGGCCAAGCCGTCGCGTCCTTTTCCGCAGAGCCCGACAACCACGTCACAGCGGTCCTGTCGAACGGCGAGCGGCTCACTGTCGGTGCGGTGATCTTGTCCATCGGCGTGCGGCCCGAGTCGGCGCTGGCCAAGCAGGCCGGGCTCGCGCTGACTCCGCGTGGCCATGTCGTCGTGAGCGAATACATGCAGACCAGCGATCCGCTGATTTACGCCGTCGGCGATGTCTGCGCGACGCCTGACCCGCTGTCGGGCGGTGTAAGCAACGTGCCTCTCGGAGGCCCCGCAAACCGACAAGGACGCACCTGCGCCGACCACATGGTGCGCGGGCCGTCCGCCCTTCCCTATCCCGGTTCGATTGGGACTGCCATTGTGCGCGTCTTCCATCTGGCAGCAGGCATTACGGGCCTGTCTGAAAAACGCTTGCGCGAGCTTGCTCGCCCCTATCGAAGCACGACGGTGACAGGTTCGTCCCACGCTTCGTATTACCCAGGTTCCCAGAAAATCACCCTGAAAGTGTTGTGGGACCCCGAAACTGGCCGTGTGCTCGGAGCGCAAAGTTATGGCGGAGACGGCGTGGACAAGCGACTCGATGTGCTTGCGACCGCTTTGCGCGGGAAGCTCACCATCGACGACTTGGTTCATCTGGAAATGTCGTATGCGCCGCCGTTCGGAAGTGCCAAAGACATCGTGAACATCGCCGGTTTTGCAGCCACCAACCAACGCGATGGTCTTTTGCACAACGTGGACACCGTGCCAGACGGAGCATTGCTTCTGGATGTGCGCGCAACTGCGACCGCGACGCAGGAACCCATGGCTGGCGCAACGAACATTCCGCTTCCCCTTTTGCGCAAACAACTTGCCTCTCTCGACCCGAATCAAGTGGTCGTGACCGTCTGCAATTTCGGAAAAACCGGTTATTTCGCCGCGCGCGTGCTGGCTCAGCATCGGTACACCGCGCTCACGCTGACCGGCGGCGTTCACGGCCATCCAGAACTGCTCAAGCACAAAGACGACGACGCGTCATGACGCATTTGCGCGCTGGGTTTTCGAGGGCACAACACCCATGAGTCCTGTTTTGTGGGTGCTGATCGGCGCGACGGTAGTGACGGTCGGGCTTCTGTTCGAGCGTCGAAAAAGAAGTCGGCCTCTCAGCCTGGATGAATGGGCTTTGGCGCATCATCGACCGGTGCTCCGTGAGATTCCCCTTTCCGTGCTCGCCGAAATCGAGCCCGTCGCGCTTCTGCCGTTCATTGTTTCGATCGAGCGTTTTTTGCCCGCACCCAGCGAAGACGGAACGGCTCTTTTTTTGTGCCAATGCGGCCCTGGGCATCGTCCGCTTCACATGCTCTTGGCAGTGGCATCGCTGCCGTCCGGTGTGCCGCACGCGAGAGTGCTCCCGAAAACCGTTCTAGACGTTCCCGCCGAGCTGGGTTTTTCGGAACAAGACGCGACCGGTTTGCCCGCAGCCTATCGAATCGAAGCCTTTTCCCCGCTCGAAACCGCGCTCGTTCATTCCATCGGTTTGGCACTGCCCGCCGCTGGCACACCCATCCGCATCGAGCTGCGCCCCGGTCGTTTGCTCGTCGCGATCGACGAAACCGACGGGGAGGCCGCGACGGCCCTGTGTCGCCACGCCGAGGCCATTCGCCAAGCCCTTTTGGCCGAAGCCGCACCTTCATAAACCAGCCGACTCCTGCCTTTCACGCTTCTTGCGTTTCCTACGTTTCTGTTCGCGGGCCGTAATCGACTCGGACCAGCAGCAAACCGTGCGCCGGTGCCGTCGAGCCTGCCTGGCTCCGCGCTCCGCTTGCCAGCGCCTGCCGCACCTGTTCTGCGGTCATTTGTCCTTTTCCGACCGCAACCAGCGTCCCGCTGAAAATGCGAACCATGTTGCGCAAAAAAGCCGTGCCTTCGACCTCGATGTACACAGACGCCGGCTCCTGCATCGAAGAAAACACGTCGATGCGCTTCATCGTCCGAACGGTGTTGTGCCGGTCACACGTCGAGGCTCGAAACGCTCGAAAATCGTGCTTTCCAAGCAGCACCGTTGCCGCTTCCTGCATACGCAAAAGATCGAGCGGAACACTCACGTGCCAATGCGTCCGGTCGTGCAAAGGAGACCGAATTTTTCGATTCCAAATTTGGTATCGATACAGTTTTCCGCTCGCACTGTGCCGCGCATCAAAATCGTCGCTGACAAGCTCTGCGGACAGCACAACCACAGACTTTGGCAAGTGGTTGTTTGTGCCATACAAAAGCGCCTTTTCCGGGAAAGCTCGCGACAGCTTGATCGACACGACTTGTCCAAGGGCATGAACCCCCGAATCCGTCCGCCCCGCGCCCTGACAGCTCACCGGTTCTTTGCATAGGCTCGAAAGCGCTTCTTCCAAAACGGCCTGAACGGACGGCCCGTTTTTCTGGCGCTGCCATCCACAAAAATCCGTTCCGTCGTAACAAATGGAAAGCCGATAGGTAGGCATCGTGAAAACCGGGTTGACCCAAACGCTTTGCCAAGGACTTTGCAGCAAAACTGCGCATTGAACGCCTGATCGGCGGATCGCCTGATCGCCTGATCGGCTGATCGGCTGACCGGCTGACCGACTGGTCGGCTGGTTGGGGGTCCCCGTTATTGCGAAAAATCCCGACGCTCCGCAAGGTCTTGACGAAACCCTGATGCGATCACTATCCTCCGCCCCCCAGAGTGTCTTTGCGATAACATCTTCGGCATCCTAGGCAACTCGGCTCATACGGAGGAAATACGATGGCTGTTCGGATTGGCATCAATGGCTTTGGTCGAATTGGCCGCTGCGTGGTTCGCGCGTGGCAAAAAGACGCTGAAAAAGCGGGCTACGAAATCGTGGCCATCAACGATTTGACGGATACGCCGACGTTGGCGCACCTGCTCAAGTACGACTCGGTTCACGGACGGTTCGTCGGGAACGTCCGCCACGAAGGCAACCACATTCTGGTCAATGACCAGCGGATGGTGGTGACGGCAGAAAAAGATCTGTCGAAACTCGATTGGCGCAAACACGGTGTCGAAGTGGTTTTGGAATGCACGGGTGTTTTCACCGAAGCCGCGAAAGCCCGGACGCACATCGACGTGGGCGGTGCCAAAAAAGTCCTGATTTCCGCGCCTGCGAAAGGTCCCGACATCACCCTCGCGCTGGGCATCAACCAAGACCAATATCAGCCCGATCAGCACCACATCATTTCCAATGCTTCGTGTACGACGAACTGTCTGGCACCCGTCGCCAAGGTGCTCCTCGACAACTTTGGAATCGTGTGCGGAATGATGACGACGATTCACAGTTTCACCAACGACCAGCGCATTCTCGATTTGCCGCACAAAGACCTACGCCGAGCGCGAGCCGCGTCGCTGTCCATGATTCCGACGACGACGGGCGCAGCCAAGGCGCTGTCCGAGGTGATTCCGGCGCTGAAAGGCAAACTCGACGGGTATGCGATGCGCGTACCGACGCCGAATGTCTCGGTGGTGGATTTCACGGCGCGGCTCGAAAAGCCCGCGACGGTGGAGCAGGTCAATGCCGCGTTCCAGGCAGCAGCAGAAAATCCTTCGTTCCGGGGAGTCCTTGCGGTGACGACGGAGCCGACGGTGTCGTGCGATTTCAACGGCGATCCGCACTCCTCGACGGTCGATTTGAATTCGACACAAATGGTCGGCGACATGGTGAAAGTGCTGGCTTGGTACGACAACGAGATGGGCTATTCGCATCGGTTGTTCGAGCTTGCGAAGTTCGTGTCTCAAAAATCGACGTCGGCGTAACCCGCCAGGAGCCACACCATGTCAAGCCTTCGCAAAGTTTCCGATCTGGACGTGGCCGGAAAGCGTGTGTTTGTTCGCGTCGATTTCAACGTCCCGCAGGATTCTCGCGGGGCGATCACCGATGACACACGCATTCGGGCGGCGTTGCCCACCATTCTCCATTTGGTCGAGCAAGGGGCCCGCGTCGTATTGGGTTCCCACCTTGGGCGACCGAAAGGGAAAACCCCCAATCTGACGATGCTCCCCATCGGTGAACGGCTGGCTGAACTGCTTGCGCCCAAGGTCGCGGAAATCAAACTCTGCGATGAAGTGGTGGGCGATGGCGTTCGCAAAGTCGTGATGGATTTGCGAAATGGCGAGGTCGCGCTCCTCGAGAATTTGCGCTGGGAACCTGGCGAGGAGAAAAACGACGAGGCGCTGTCCAAGTCGCTCGCGGCGCTGTTCGAGGTGTATGTAAACGATGCGTTCGGAACGGCTCACCGGGCGCATTGTTCGACGGCAGGCATGGCGAAGTACTTTCCTTCCGACCGACGCGGAGCCGGTTTTTTGCTTCTGCGCGAGGTCGAGTTTCTGTCCCGCCTTTTGCACAATGTCGAGCGGCCCTACGTCGTGGTCGTTGGGGGTGCGAAGGTGTCGGACAAAATCAGCGTGCTGACGAACCTGGCCAAGGTCGCAAGCAGCGTGCTTATCGGCGGAGCGATGGCGAATACGTTTTTGGCCGCGCAAGGCAAAGCAATGGGCAAGTCCAAGCTCGAGGCGGACAAGCTCACCGTCGCCAAGCAGTTTTTGGAGCGCTGCAAAAAAGAACAGGTCGAAGTCATCCTGCCGTTCGATCTCGTCGTCGCACCGACAGTGGATAGCACCGAGGGTCGCGCGGTTGAAGTGGACGCTGTGCCGGCGGATGAAATGGCGCTCGACATCGGGCCTGCCACCGCTCGAGAATTTGCGAGTCGCATCAAAGCTGCGAAAACGGTGTTCTGGAACGGGCCACTCGGTTTGTTTGAAAAGAAGCCGTTTTCAGACGGGACGTTTGCCGTAGCCCGAGCCATGGCCGCTTGCGAAGGGACCACGGTGGTCGGCGGTGGGGATTCTGTCGCTGCTGTGTCCGAAGCGGGCCTCGACCAAAACATCACGCACGTTTCGACGGGCGGAGGCGCTTCGCTCGAATTTGTCGAGGGCCAAACACTGCCGGGAATCGCGGCGCTCACCGAACCGGAGGCTGCCCGATGAAACGCGCCCCGCTCTTTGTCGGCAATTGGAAAATGTACAAAACCGTCGCCGAGGGTTTGGATCTGGCAACGGCGGTCAAAAACGGCGTCGCTCCCACAGTGCGGGCCGCGGGTGTCGAAGTCGTGCTTGCACCCCCGTTTCCGTCGCTTCACCCGATCGGAAAACGTCTGGAAGGCTCAACGGTGGCCTTGGCCGCGCAGGACTGTTTTTGGGAAACGCAAGGCGCGTTTACCGGTGAGGTCTCGCCCGCGATGCTGGTGGATGTGGGTTGCCGTTTTGTGATCGTCGGTCACTCCGAGCGGCGACAGTTTTTTGGCGAGACCGATGCGTCGGTGAATTTGAAAGCCAAAGCAGCACAAAAAGCGGGTCTTGTCCCGATTGTGTGCGTCGGCGAAACGGAAAAGGAACGTGACGCCGGAGAAACGCAAGGCAGGGTGCTCTCGCAGCTGACCGGCAGTCTTTCTGGTTTTACGCCGGACCTGATGCGAAACACCGTGATTGCCTACGAACCCGTGTGGGCCATCGGAACCGGGCGCGTAGCCACGACGGCGCAGGCGCAAGAAGTTCACGCACTGATCCGTGCCCACTTGCACGCAAATTTTGGGGAAGTCGCGCAGGTTGTACGAATCTTGTATGGAGGTTCGGTAAAACCCAATAATATCGCGGGACTCATGCATGAGCCCGATGTGGACGGTGCGCTCGTCGGCGGAGCGTCTCTTCGGGCGGAAGAGTTCCTACAGATCGTTCGCTTTCACGAGGTTCCAGTTTCCACATGATGACGCTTCTTTACACCATCCACATCCTCGGCTGCCTGTTCCTGGTGCTGGTTATTTTGCTTCAGGCCGGCAAAGGGGGCGGAATGGGCGCTTTGGGGTCGGGCGCGTCCCAGCAAGTGTTCGGCGGTCGAGGGGCCAGCTCGTTTTTGGAGCGGCTGACGACAGCGACCGCGTTTGTGTTCATGCTGACGGCGGTGACACTGTCGTACCTGAACAGCCAAACCGAATCGGTCAAGTTGCAAAAGCAGGCCCAAAAGAAAAAGACCGACGAGGAAAAAGCCAAAAAAACTGCCGAAGACAAGTTGAAGCAGCAGGTCGATCAAAAAGCGGCGGATCAAAAAGCTGCCGAACAAAAGGCGCTCGAAGAAAAGCGCAAAGCTGAAGCAGCAGCAGCGGCTTCAAACCCCGAGAATGCTGGCTCGACCGCTTCCCCGGCAAATCCAGCCGCGCCTGGCGTGGTTCCGAATCCGGCGGCACCAGGTGAGACACCGAAACTCAATGTCACAACCAAGCCTGCCGAAGCGCCGCGCGCTGTTCCTCCACTGCGGCCTGCCCATGTGCCTGCTGCGCCCCTTCTTCCTGGGCCAGCACCTGCGGCTGCGCCCAAACCGGCCCAACCTGCCGCTGCTCCCACACCCATCACTGCTCCCGCCGCGCCCAAACCCGCTCCCGCCGCGCCGATGCCTGCGGCTGCGCAACCTCAATAACAGGCGCTGTGAACGTGCCGTGACGGACGCTCTCCCGAGTCGCCTGCCTTTCGTGAAAATGCACGGCTTGGGAAACGATTTTGTTGTCGTGGACATTCGTTCATGTCCCGTTTTCAGCGATGTGCTGGGCGCGCCGCAGCGGGTCCGGTTTTTGTGCGACCGGCATCGGGGCATCGGAGCCGATGGCGTGCTCGTGGTTTCCGAGGGGCAGACCGTTGGTGCCATGGCCACGATGACGGTCTACAACGCCGACGGCAGTCTGTCGCAAATGTGTGGAAACGGGCTGCGCTGTGTCGCGCTCTACGCGGCCAATCAAGCGCCCGAGTGCCATTCGCCTTCGGAGGCGAGCGCAGTGTTTGCAATCGATACGGGTGCGGGTCCCAAAACGTGCAAGGTACGCCGATCTCGGTTGGCCCGTGAGGCTTCGGTCGAGGTCGAAATGGGGCCGCCGAGTGTGTTGCAGACACAGGAAGTCGATCTCGAGGTCTCTTCGCAGGCGTTTCTGGGCGCGTTGACGATCGTGTCGATGGGCAATCCGCACGCGGTGTGTTTTTGCGACGACGCACACGACTTTTCGGACTTGCTTCGCGCGGCGCGAACCTGGGGTCCGGGCCTGGAAACACACCCTCTGTTTCCCGAAAAAACAAACGTCGAGTTTGTGCGTGTGGCCCATTCGTCCCAGGCCCCCGACTCTTTGGAGGTTGTGGTGTGGGAGCGAGGCTGCGGCCTGACCCTTGCCTGTGGAACAGGGGCGTGTGCAGCGGCGGCGGCGGCCCTGCAACAAGGTCTGCTCCCAAACGCCGGACAGGTTCGTGTTCGCCTGCCCGGCGGCGTGCTTTCGGTCACGGTCGCGCCCGATTTTTCGTCCTCGCGGCTTGTGGGACCTGCGGAAACTGTGTTTTTCGGGGAAATCGCAACTTCGTCGATAATGGCTCTCGATGGTTCCTGTCTCTGACCCATCTTCTTGTCTTTCGCTCGCGCCGCTCGACATCGAGGACGCTGCGCATTTTTTCGGTCGAGCCCGCAAGACAAACCGGCTGCGCGAGCTGCTTTCAGAAAAGAAAATCGTGACGCTCGTCGGGCCGTGTGGCTCGGGCAAAACGTCGCTGCTTCGCGCCGGGCTTTGTGCGAGTCTGCGCGCCGAACAAGAAGACGAGGTGGCGGTGTTTGGCGTCGAGCATCCTGCGCTCGACCCGTTCGGGGAGCTTTCGACGCAAGGGCTTGTGTCACCGGCTGACGATTTGGCCCTGGCCGTTCGCAGCGTCACGCGGTCCGGCAAGCGTGTGCTCCTGTTTTTCGATCACCTGGAAGAGCTTTTGTTCGCAGAACCGTTCGCACGGCAGCACGTCGTGGAGCAGCTTGAAGCCTTGGCGCACAGCATTCGAGAAGGCACGCCTGCGCAGCTTGTGCTGTCGGTGGTGCCCGACGCGCTGTCGGGTCTGTCAGTCTTGGCCAAAGGCTTGTCCGGCCTGCTCGAGGAGCAAACGCTGTGGCTGCCACCTTTGCTCGAGGTCAGCGAATGGACCGAGATGGTTCACGGACCCGCAAGAGACGCAGGTCTGCACATTGAAGACGGTTTTTTAACCGCGCTTGGCAAGGACATGGAGGCGTTCGCTGCCGCGGCAAGCTCGGGACAGCGCGTTGGTGCCGTCTTGCCGCTGCTCAGCGGTTTGTTTCAGCGCGCACAGCAGATTGCGCAACTCGGGCCGAGGCCGAAAGTGCTGACGGAGGAGGACTATCATTCGACGGGCGGCCTGCTTCGTGCGCTACCGGATTGGGCCGAGACCCGTTTTCGGAACCAGCCTCCCCCGCTGCAAACCGTGTTTCGCCGCGCGCTCCTATCGCTGGTGTACAGGCAACGGCTGGCCGAGGGAGAGGTCCTGTTTTCGCGGCCCCGAAAACGAAGTGACCTGTTGTCGCTTGTGTCGAGCGAACGAAACGCAGACCGCAGCGCCGTGCTTGAAACCGAGGCCGTCAACCGTTTGCTCACGGCAGGGCTCCTGACCGAAAACCCAAAAACCGACATCCTGGAACTGGCACATGGGTGTTTGCTTTCGGCATGGCCTGAGCTGGCTCGCTGGCCGGAAGAAGAACGCCGCTTCGAGCTGTGGCACGGTGAAATGCTCGCGCTCGCCGCTCGGGAAGGCAGTGGCGTGTCCCAAAACGGCATCCCGCAAAGCCAGCCGGCCCTTTTTGGAATGCGACTCGGCGACGCCGAGCGGTACTTGGTCGAGCGCCCGCTGCAAGTCGATGCGCGGGTGGCGCGATTCATCAAATCGAACCTGTATGCGCAGCCGCGTCGGCCTGCGCCCGTGGTTTCGTCCTCGCGGCGTCGTTTTCTGCCGTGGATCATCGCGGCCTGTTTGCTGGTGGTGTTGGTGGGTTTGCTGATCGAACAGCAACGGCTCTCGGGTTTGTCGATGGAACACGCGGACAAGATGGCTGCGGAACAAGGCGCGCGAGCGGCCCTTTTGGTGCAACAACCAGGGCAGGACGGGGCGGCGCTGGCGCTGGCGATTTCAGCAGTCGCGCCGTCTCTCAGAAGCGGCCTTCGCGTCCCGGTGGCCGCCAAAGAGGGCCTCATGCTGACCTACAGCACCGCGAAAAACTCGCTGCCACTCGTTGGGCACAAGGATCGCATCGAGGTCGTTTCGTTTGACCCCACGGGCGAGGTGCTCATCACCGGAAGCAGGGACCAAACGGCGCGTCTTTGGAATGCCCGGACGGGCAGGTTGCTGCGGGAGCTGCGCGGGCACAACGGTTTCTTGACCGCCGCGGCCTTTTCACCCGATGGACGGCGCGCGTTGACCGCGAGCTCGGATGGGACCGCACGGCTATGGGAAGCCGAAACAGGGGAGCCACTCGTAACCATGCGCGGGCACGGCGACCCGATCGAAATGGCGTCGTTTTCTCTGCGCGGCGACCGGCTGGTGACGGCGGGGCAAGATCACACGATTCGCATTTGGGATGTGGCGACGGGCGTCGAGCTCAGGGTGCTGCGCGGTCACAGCGAACGAGTACCCATGGCCGTGTTCGCTCCGTCGGGCAAATCGATTGTTTCTGTCAGTTTCGACAAAACGGTGCGCGTGTGGGACGCCGAGACCGGCAAAGAACTGCGTTCGTTCGCCGGGCATCGCCACCGCGTCAACATCGTGGCCGTTTCGCCCGATGGACAAAGAGCGGCGACCGGCAGTTGGGATGGAACCGTGAGGTTGTGGGGAATTGAGCCGGGCACGTCCCTGCCCGAAACCGGCGTCGAGATGCAGCAAGGCACGCCGCTGCACTCGCTCCAGTTTTCGCAGGATGGTTCGTTGATTGCGAGTGCCGGGGCTGACGGTGAGGTCAAGTTGTGGGACGGACGCACCGGAGAACCACGAGGGACGCTCCACGGACACCAAGGCATCGTCGATGCGCTCAGCTTCACCAGCGATGGAAAGGTCTTGGTCACGGCAGGCCACGATCGCATGGTTCGCATCTGGAGCGTCGCCAGTCGCCTGGAGATTACGGTTTTGCGAGGCCATTTCGGGCCGATATATGCGGTCGCCGTAAGTGGAAAAGGCGACAAGGTGGCGACAGTCAGCCATGACCGAACGGCGCGCATTTGGGACCTCCGTTCGGGGCAGCCTTTGCTCGTGCTGTCGGGGCACAGTCGCTACATCTCTGCCTCCGCGTTTTCGCCCGATGGGACACGGATTGCCACGGCCAGCCACGACCACACCGCGAAACTCTGGAAATGGCCGAGCGGCGAGGAAGTCGCGACCCTTGTCGGCCACGAACACGTCATCAACAGCATCACGTTTTCATCCGATGGGATGCGCATCGCGACCGGCAGCTCGGACGGAACCGTGCGCGTCTTCGATGGGCAAACCGGGAACAAACTGGCCCTCTTGCGAGGACACAAAGACGCCGTGCAAACCGTGACGTTTGCGCCCGATGGCCGTCGGCTGTTGAGTGCCGGCTCGGACGAGACGCTACGTCTGTGGGACACCGAGCGTCAGTTGCTCTTGCAAGTCGGCAAACATTCGCTCGGCACGATCACGCAGGCGACTTTTTCGTCCGACGGCCAGGTCCTGGCTACGGCGAGTTCCGATGGTGGGGCCGTCCTTCGCGATGGCAACACCCTCGCAGAAAAAAGGGTGCTCGTCACAAGCGGCCAAGTCATCAGCTCTGCGGTGTTCTTTCCCACGGCGCAGGGGCTCAAACTCATCACCGCCGCCGAGAGGATGGTGAGCAAGTGGGATGTCGCAGGCGGGCAGCAGCAGGTGCTCCTGACCTTGCCGAATCCGGTGCAAATGGCGGCGCTGTCTCCGACCGGGGAACATTTGCTGGTGGTGGGTACGGACAACTCGCTGCTGCTGTGGGACATGGCAGCAGAGATGCCGCTGTGGCGTTGGCCCAGCATGCCGTTCGAGCTGTCGGACGCAAACTTTGCGGCCCCGGACGGTCGGTACTTCCTGCTCAGCACCGCAGATGGAAAAACCCTGATTTACCCCGACGAGTACCGCAGCAACCTGTCCGGCACGCTGACCGACGCCTGCAACCTCCTCCGCTACCGCCCCGAATTCCAAACCGTCTCTACCTACTGCCCCTAACGAGCCCCAACACCCCAAAATCTAGACCCACCGACCACGTCCTCTGGGTCCAAAACCCTGTGTTCGCGAGCCGTGCCTGCTGGTGCCTGTGGTTTTCGTGTCCATTCCCCCGAAACCTCCGCCATGTTTCATGAACAAAAAGTTCCGCTGGCGTCGTCGCGGTGGTAATCGTTGCGGATGGCGACAAACTTTTGCCACGCAGCCCAGCGGACCTTCCGCGACGCGGCGATTCTGGAAAAGGCCGACCGTCTGGCAAGCGCAGATCACCTGTTTGGCCTCGCAGCGGAGTGCGCGCTCAAGGCGATCCTGGCGGGCCTGGGGGTCATTCCCCGTCAGGGCAAGCCGCCCAAGCCGTACGACGTACACATGCCAAAAATCTGGGAGCAATTTTCGGCCTATGTGTCTGGCCGGTCCGACTATTCACTGCCTGCCGAAAATCCGTTTGAGGTCTGGCAGATCGACCACCGCTACGAAGCGGACGAGACCTTTACGGTCGCTCGCGTACAGAAACACAAAGCGGGCGCACGCCGCGTGGCAGAGCTTCTGGATCGCGCACTCCTTCGTGGGCAGGTCCCATGACGGTGCGCTTTGACGATGCACTCAAGGGCTATCTGGAGGTCACTCGGGCCGCCCTGGTGAGTGAACTGGCCCAAGCCCGCAAGGTGATCCTTGTGCGCGATTTGCGGGGAAGGCTGCGGTTGGTGGTGGGCAACGGGTTTGCTTCGGCAGGCGCGGCTTCCGCTTTGCAAAAACGTCTGGATGAGGCCGCCGGCCCGTTCTCGGGAGGTGCGCCGCTTGCGGAATCGGACCTTTTGGTCCCATCGGCGCTTTTTGAATCGGCGGACCTGCGGGAAATCGACGGGTGCCCGGGCCTGTGGCTGCTGGAACGAACGGTCATGGGCGCGGACTGGACCCGCACGCCGCTGCCAAACCAGTCGCCCACGCCACCACGCGCCACGATGTTTGGCATAAAGGGCGGGGTGGGCCGCTCCACGGCGCTGTGTGCATGGGCGCGGCATCTTGCAGGGCTGGGCAAGCGTGTGCTGGTGATAGACCTGGACCTGGAATCGCCGGGGGTGTCTTCCACCCTGCTGCCTGACTCGGCGATGGCGGACTTTGGAGTCGTGGATTGGTTCGTCGAAGACGCGGTGGGAAACGTCGATGAAACGCTGATTCGTTTGATGGCGGCGCAGAGCCCATTGTCAGGCGGTACATCGGGCAACATCTGGGTGGTTCCGTGCGGCGGTTCTCAGGGTGCCGATGCGTACATGGCGAAACTCGCTCGCACTTATCAGGATTTGGCTCAGCCGCTGGGCGGCGTGCAAACCTTCGCGGACAGGCTTGGGAAAATGCTCGACGCGCTGGAGGCCGCGCACGGCCCGGATGTCGTTCTGCTCGACAGCCGCGCCGGACTGCACGACCTTGCTGCGGTCACGATGGCCCGTTTGGACGCAACGGTCTTTCTGTTCGCGGTAGGCACGCGCCAGACTTGGAATGCATACCGCTTGCTGCTGTCCCAGTGGACCGGGACAGCCGTCGGCGTGGAGGTTCGCGAGCGTTTGAAGATGGTCGCAGCCCAAATCCCGGAAGAAGGACGCGAGGATTATCTGCGCCGGTTTGAGCTGGATTCCTATGATCTGCTCCGTGACACGATGTACGAACCCAGCAACCTCGGCGAAGTCGGGGCCTTCAGTTTCGATGTCAAAGACACGCAGGCACCTCACTATCCGCTGCCTGTCTACTGGTCTAGACCGTTGCAGGACTGGAATCCCCTGGCGCAGGTCGTGTCGGCTCAACAGTTGGATGCAGCGCTGGGGGACTTTTTGCGAGGGGCCACGGATCTCGTACTGAACGTCGCCGAGGACTTGTGAGGCTGGACCATGAGTGACCCTGCCCTAGAAACACGCGAGCTACTGCGTCGCGCCATCACCAGCAGCATTCCGCACGAACCTTCGCAGTTTGATGAGGTCGAGCCACGTTTCGTCTATCTTCCAGCCGCACACACACGCGCGCTGGATCTCGACAACATGCTGGTGGTGGGCATGAGGGGGGCGGGCAAAAGCTTCTGGTGGTATGCGCTTCAGAACGAGACTCTGCGGCGTCGATTGCTTGAAAACACCCGCGACCGAAGCGAGGTCATTGTCTCCGCAGGATTTGGGCAAGGAATGGATGCGCGCTGGCCGGGTGCAGACGAGCTGCGGCAGCTCCTGGACCTGGGTTTTCGCCCCCGCCAGATTTGGAAGACCGTGGTCCTGCGCCAGGTCGCACCGGCGTCTATGCCCGGCAGTACGTGGGCGGACTCTGTTCGATGGGTCGAAGCCAATCCATCGGCTGTGCTCGCCCTGTTGCGAGAAACGGAAGCGCGGCTGCGTGCGGCGGGTCAGCGGCATCTTGTGGTCTTCGACTCACTCGACCGGACGGATCTGGACCATCGTGCCAACCGCATCCAGCTTTTGCGCGGCCTGCTCGAGCTCGTGTTGGAATTGCGCCCGCTGTACGCAGTGCGGGCCAAGGTTTTCGTTCGACCCGACATGCTGGAAGACCCAGAAGTGGGCAAATTCCCCGATGCGTCCAAAGTCCTCGTGACGCAGGTCGCGCTGGACTGGACCCCGTTGGATCTGTATGCGCTGCTGTTCACGTATCTTGGGAACGGGGACGATCCCGAAGCGGCGGCTTTTTTTCGCAACGTGACCGGGCAGACGTGGCCAAGCGGTCCAGATCAAAGCCATCGCTTGCCGCAGGACCTGCAAAGACGTGCGGAGGTCCAAGAGCGCGCATTCGTCACGCTGGCCGGCCCGTATATGGGGGCGAATCGCCGACGTGGAAAGACCTATCCGTGGGTGCCAAACCATCTTTCTGATGCCAAAGGCCAGGTCAGTCCACGAAGCTTCCTGGCGGCTCTCCGGACCGCTGCCGAGCAACCAGAGGTTTTGGGCCAACAACACGCGCTGCACTACACGTCGATTCAGGAGGGCGTCCGCGCGGCTTCGGCGTACCGCGTTCGCGAGATTCGCGAGGATTTGGAATGGGCGCACGAGGCGATGGCCATGCTTGGCGATCTGATTGTGCCTTGCAGCGAAGAGGAACTTCTTTGCCGCTGGGACAAGGGCGGGCTCACACCGCAAGTGGCCAAGGAAGGCGCACGGGGGACAACCCACGAGGATTTGCAAGAGACGCTCGAACAGCTCGCCAAGATTCGCGTCCTTCAGAAGCTCCCAGACAACCGCATCAACATCCCCGATGTCTACCGCGTCGGCTTTGGCCTGCGCCGCCACGGCGGTTTCAAACCCCTTCGATGAGAATGCAGCGCAACCATTGAACTGGTTCACAGGACGTCTCTTGCAGGTTGATCTCCCTACATGACCGGAGTATGAGGTCGGAAGTCGCAGTCGGATAACCCGATCGAGAGGCTGCGATGAAGCAAGCGGAAGAGCAAACATGCCGGTCAATCTAGACAAACCCCAGCTTTGGAAGTCAGACATTTGCCACTCTGTCGATATGTACAACACATGGTTTATGCAGAGTGCGCCTGAAGTGTTTCGAGAAACTCGGAGAAAAGTGACGAAACACGTTGAAAATACGCTTGCGCTTACCAGAAATCTCGCCGAGATAACGCCCGACGTCTTGCGAGAACATCCCGCCGTTTTGCCTTCACTGCGCATGTCAACATGTCCACCCATCGCGGTGGACCGATTGATTGGCCTCGCTGGCGTATCAAAGAATCTTGTTCACTCTATGGAGAAAGGGGGGGTTCCTGCAAAAACGCCGCTTGCATCTCTTCGCCATGATCTCCACAAAATCAGTTCCCTGATTCGTTCCCTGGCCGACCGAGATGTCTTTCATTGGCTAGAGGCTCGTCTTACACCGACAGAGCAAGATATCCATCGCGCTGCAAGCATCGTTGCAGATCGACTTACCAATGCAAATGCCAATCCGATCATCAGAAATGCTCAAGAGGAGCGCCAATTCTCTATTATTAGCCAGTGGCTTGAAGAGCAGGGTTACGAGAAATTCTCTGAAAACACAAAATATGATGCTATTCCTGCTGGAACTTATGGTTTCCGTGTCAATTTTCCTGTGAAATTGCCCGATGGAAAGTCGGCCATCCAGATTCCCGTAGACACAGCGATTATGCCAAAATCTGCAAAAATAGGGGATCTGCCTATCTTGATCGAAGCAAAGTCCGCAGGAGATTTCACCAATACAAACAAGCGGCGCAAGGAGGAGGCGCAGAAAATCAACCAGCTCAGGCGCACATACGGAAACCACGTCCGCTTTATCCTGTTTTTGTGTGGGTACTTTGACGTCGGCTATCTCGGGTATGAGGCTGCCGAAGGAATTGATTGGGTATGGGAACATCGAATCCAAGATCTAGCGGCGTTTGGAATCTAAATCATGAAGGATATCTTGGCTATTGAAGATCGCCGATTGGTCTTGCAAACTGCACTGGATGCAGCCAAGACCCAAGCCGAACGCAACAAGATGGGCCAATTTGCTACGCCGACAGGTCTGGCGTCGGATTTGTTGGCTTTTGCACGCCATGTATTGCCCCCGTTCGCATCTATCCGCTTCCTCGACCCTGCGATGGGTACAGGGGCATTTTATGCGGCACTTTTGCGTGAGTTTCGAGAGGGTCAGGCAGAACGGATTGAAACAGCGTGCGGTTTTGAAGTTGATCCGCACTACGCATTGCCCACACGAAGCTTTTGGAATGATAAAATCCTTCAGATCATGGCACAGGACTTCACTACCAGCAGACCGCCTTCTGAGGATTGCGCATTCAATCTGATCATCTGCAACCCCCCTTATGTGCGACATCATCATCTGGACAAAACGGAAAAAGCTCGTTTGTATTCCACAGCACATCGAGCCTCGGGTATTCGCCTAGCTGGGTTGTCTGGGCTCTATTGCTACTTTCTTGCCATTGCTCATGCATGGATGGCACAGGATGGAATCGCTGGTTGGTTGATTCCAAGCGAGTTCATGGATGTAAACTATGGAGTTCAAATCAAGCACTATCTCCTCAACAAAGTCGAGCTTCTGCGGGTCCATCGTTTTGATCCAAACGAACGACAATTTGAAGACGCACTTGTATCGTCATCTGTAGTCTGGTTTCGCAATCGCGAACCAAGTGCGGGCCACAAAGTAGAGTTTTCATATGGCGGGACGCTGCTAGAACCCAGTATTTCTCGTCGTATTCCGCTTACGGATATCGAGGATTGTTCAAAATGGACAACTCTCGCTCAGGTTGGAACACGCGCAAACCGTGCCAGACCACGCTTGGCAGACTATTTTGTGATCAAGCGCGGCCTTGCCACTGGAAGCAATGCGTTTTTCGTGCTGTCGCGTGATCAAATTTCGTCTCTCAATCTGCCGATGGAGTTCTTCAAACCTCTTTTGCCGGGACCTCGGCACTTGGAGTCGGATATCATCGAGGCAAACGCGGACGGAACACCAAAACTATCCCGGCAGCTCTTTGTGCTGGATTGTCGGATACCAGAGGCTCTTTTGAAAGAACGCTGTCCAACACTTTGGACCTATTGCCAGGCTGGAAAGCCAGACGTATCGAGAACGTATCTTTGCAGCAGACGGAATCCTTGGTATGCGCAAGAAGATCGTCCTCCAGCACCTTTTGTCTGCACATACATGGGACGCAACATCGCGAAGCGGGACAAGCCTTTTCGCTTCATCTTGAATCAATCCATGGCTACCGCGACCAACGTCTATCTTTTGCTTTATCCCAAACCACCGCTCGCCAGTGCGATGTCCCAGAATCCTGGGCTTGCGAAGCGGATTTGGGAGTTTCTGCAAGGAATGGACAAGGCGGCGCTCGTTGGCGAGGGGCGCGTCTATGGTGGGGGCCTCTACAAAATGGAACCACGGGAATTGGCGAACGTGTCTGCGGAAGCCCTGGCCAACCTGTTGCCGCACACAACCCATGGCCCCCTTGTGCAAGGCGACCTGTTTGCGAACAGGTCCAGTTGACGCGCACTCAACCCGAGTTTGGCATGTGTGCAACCTCGACGACGGTTTCGCCGAGCTTTTGAGGAGTCGTTGATCGTGGGTGGCGGCGGCGGTTTCTTGGGGGAAGGCTTGGCAACCCCAGACGACCGAGAGGGTGGCGGTGGTGGGATGGGTTTTGGTGCGTTGGGTCCGGCACTGGACGAGTTTGCGCCGAGAGGCTTGATGCCAACGGTGCCGGATGGGTGTGGGTTAGGTTTCTTCGGGCTGGTTTTCTGATGGGGAGGCTGGGGGGCTTGGGTCGGCTGCGGCGGGGGGTTGGTCGGGCTCTTCAGTGAGGCCGGCGCGGCGGCGGGCGGTGGGCTCGATGCGCTCGGCCAGGTCGCGACGACCGGCGAGCAGGTACAGGCCATAGAACGCATAGGTGACGCCCTGGTAGGTGTCGTGCCACCGCTCGGCGGCCAGGGTTTTGCGCTCCTGGGTAAGCTGCGCCTCGCGAGACTCGCGCTGCACATCGCCGAGCGCGGTCTCGAACCGCTGGATGAGCGCACCCAGCTCGTCGGCCAGCATCTGGCAGCGCACCGTCACCCCCGCCCGGAGCGGCTTTGGCAACGTCGGCTGCTGCTCGTAAAGAGACCGCACGACGCGCGCCCGCTGCAGCAGCTGCGCCGCTGCCGTCGGCATGGCTTCGGCCAGACCATAGCAACGCACCGTGTCGGGTCCATACAGCGCAGCCAGCGTGTCGCGCTGCCCAAGCAGCGTCGCAAGCAGGTCAGCCTGGGCGGCATCGCGGCGCTGACGGGGCTCTTCGTCGTCGAGCAGCTCGGTCGCATGGGACAGGT
>Ga0268298_10000279_pt1 | contig 67383 bp, 64 predicted proteins | sample WWTPWeurt_MetaG_FD_194462 | JGI IMG/M metagenome (GOLD analysis project Ga0268298, IMG submission 194462) | Activated sludge microbial communities from WWTP in Nijmegen, Gelderland, Netherland - WWTP Weurt | ecosystem: Engineered > WWTP > Aerobic digester > Activated sludge | place...
CACGCCGAGCGCGTGCAGATAGGCCACCTGCCGTGCGTCCACCATCGTCGTCGCTCAGTGCTCGGCGCCCGGGCCCGCGGCACGCGACGTGCCGCGCCTGGAGCGGCGCAACCGCCGCCACGCCCACTGCAGCGGCCCGGAACTCGCGTAGAGCGCGAACAGGCCGAACAGCATCTCCGGCGGGCTCGAGCCGACCAGCACGAAGCCGAGCGGCAGCAGCACCATGAAGGCGACCGGGATGCGCATCTTGGGGTCGAGGTCCTTGCCGCTCAGGTAGCGGAACCGGCTGACCATCAGGCTGCCGGCGAGGATCGCGACCAGGAAGGCCAGGATCAGTGCCCACAGCCCCTCGCGCTGCAGGTCCGCCAGCATCCAGACGAAGCCCGCGAGCAGCGCCGCGCCCGAGGGACTCGGCAGGCCTTCGAAGAACCGCTTGTCCGCGGTCGCCGCGCGTGAATTGAAGCGGGCGAGCCGGATGCCGGCGCAGGCCGCATAGAAGAACGTCGCGAGCCAGCCGAGCCGGTACCAGACCGCGCCGTACTCGGCGATGCGCGCGACGCCCCACATGTAGGCGACGACCGCCGGGGCGAGGCCAAAGGCGACCATGTCCGACAGCGAATCGAACTCCTTGCCGAATTCGCTCTGCGTGTTGGTCCAGCGCGCGATGCGCCCGTCGAGGCCGTCGCAGACCATCGCGATGAAGATCGCGATGCCGGCGCGATCGAAGTTCCCGTCGGTGGCGGCGACGATCGCGTAGAACCCGGAGAACATCACGCCGGTCGTGAACAGGTTCGGCAGCAGGTAGACGCCGCGGCTGCGCGGACGCTGGGATGCCACGCCCGTCTCGGGGGATTGGATCGTCATGGGTGGGCGCCACCTGGCGTGACCTGGGCCTCGCCATGATAGGTACGCGCGGCAGCGGGCACAACGCGATCGACCCGGTCCCGGATGGCTGGACGGCGGGCGGCCGTGCCCGCTCTGCTACCATACGCGCGCTTTTTTTCAGCCTCCGGACGCGCCATGCGACTCTCGACCTGCCCCATCAACACGCTCCGCGACGTGCCCGCCGATGCGGAGGTCGTGAGCCATCAGCTCATGCTGCGCGCGGGCATGATCCGCCGCCTCGCAGCCGGCCTGTACACCTGGCTGCCGATCGGCCTGCGGGTGCTGCGCAAGGTGGAGCAGATCATCCGCGAGGAAATGAACCGCGCGGGCGCGCTCGAGGTGCTGATGCCGACGATGCAGCCCGCCGAGCTCTGGGTGGAATCCGGCCGCTGGGACCAGTTCGGGCCGGAACTGCTGCGCATCACGGACCGCCACGAACGTCCGTTCTGCTACGGCCCGACGCACGAGGAAGTCATCACCGACATCGCGCGGCGCGAGGTGAAGAGCTACCGCCAGCTCCCGGTGAACTTCTACCAGATCCAGACCAAGTTCCGCGACGAGATCCGGCCGCGCTTCGGCGTCATGCGCGCGCGCGAGTTCACGATGAAGGACGCGTATTCGTTCCACCTCGATGAGGCCTCGCTCGAGGAGGGCTACCAGGCGATGTACCGCGCCTACACGCGGATCTTCGAGCGCATGCACCTGAAGTTCCGCGCCGTGCGCGCGGACACGGGCAGCATCGGCGGCAGCGCGTCGCAGGAATTCCACGTGCTGGCCGACTCCGGCGAGGACGCGATCGCGTTTTCCGACGGCGACGACTATGCCGCCAACCTCGAGATGGCCGAGGCGCTCGCCCCGGTGCAGCCGCGCGGAGCGCCCACCGCGACGCTGCGCAAGGTCGCGACCCCCGACACGAGGACCATCGAGGCACTGACGCGCCTGCTCGGCGTGCCGGCGGAGCGCTGCCTCAAGACGCTGTTCGTCGAAGGCACGGACGGCGGCGCCGTGGCACTGGTCGTGCGCGGCGACCACGAGCTGAACGCGGTCAAGGCGCAGAAGCTGCCGGGCGTGCTCGCGCCGCTGCGCATGGCGTCACCCGAGCAGATCGCCGCTGCCACGGGCGCCGAGGCCGGCTACCTCGGGCCCGTCGGCCTGAAGTGCAAGGTCTATGTCGACCGTGCGGCCGCGCAGGTGGCCGACTTCGTCTGCGGCGCGAACGAGCGCGAGACGCACCTGACCGGGGTCAACTGGGGCCGCGACCTGCCCGAAGGCGAGATCGTCGACGTGCGCAACGTCGTCGCCGGCGACCCCAGCCCGACGGGCAAGGGCACGCTGCACATCGCGCGCGGCATCGAAGTCGGCCACATTTTCCAGCTCGGACGCAAGTACAGCGAGGCCATGAAAGCCACCGTGCTCGACGAGCAGGGGAGATCCGTGGTCACGTTCATGGGCTGCTATGGCATCGGTGTGACGCGCGTCGTGGCGGCGGCCATCGAACAGAACCATGATGAGCGCGGCATCGTCTGGCCGGAGCCGATCGCACCGTTCGCCGTGTCGCTGATCCCGATCAACCTGCAGAAGTCCGAGCGCGTGCGCGCGACCTCCGAGCGTCTCTACGCCGAACTGCAGGAGGCCGGCCTCGAAGTGCTGTTCGACGACCGCGACGCACGACCCGGCGTCAAGTTCGCGGACGACGAGCTGCTCGGCATCCCGCACCGCATCGTCGTCGGCGACAAGGGGCTCGAGCGCGGCGTGCTCGAGTACAAGCGCCGGCGGGACGGGCACGCGGCCGAGGTACCCGTCGCCCAGGTGATCGAGTTTCTGCGGTCCGCAAGGGGCGGCCACGACGCCGGGGCGGCCTGAACGGCGCGGGCGACCGTGACGAACGCCACGTGAACGCCCGCATCGCACTGCTGTACGGCATCGCGGCGTGTGCCATGCTGGACGCCGGACCGGCGCGCGCCGACCGCCAGATGGACCCGGAGCTGCGCGGCGTCATCGCCGCCGTCATCGAGCCGACGCGCTGCTTCGACGACAAGTACGAGCGCGCCGTCTGGTTCGCGACCATGGAGCCGCGGCTCGCGCGCTACGTTGCGGACGCTGCCGAGCGCGAGCAGATCCTGCACAACGTCCACTGCGAGGCGCGGCGCGTCGACATCCCGCCCGAACTCGTACTCGCCGTGATGGACGTCGAGAGCCGCTTCGACCGGTTCGCCGTGTCCTCGGCCGGCGCGATCGGGCTGATGCAGGTCATGCCGTTCTGGCCGCGCGAGCTGGGCATGACCAACGACCAGCTCGTACGCATCGCCGACAACGTGCGCATGGGCACGACCATCCTCGGCTACTATCTGCGCAAGGAACGCGGCAATTACCAGCGCGCGCTGCAGCGCTACAACGGCAGCCTCGGCCGGCCGACCTACTCGGACCTCGTGCTCGACCGGTTCGTCTCGCGCTGGCGCTTCGAACCCTGACCGCACGTGCCGGTGCTACGGTTTCGGAAACTAGCAGGTCTGGAAGGCGGCCGGCCACGAATCGAGGCTCGTGGCGGCGACCTCCTCGATCTCCACGGCCATGACGCTCGCGGCAGGCGGGCCCTGCCACAGCCATTCGCACAGCGCGGTCACCGCTTCGGGTGCACCGCAGGCGAGAATTTCGACGCGACCATCGGCGAGATTGCGGGCATGCCCGGTCACGCCGAGAGCCTGGGCACGCTGGCGTGTGCTGGCGCGGTAGAACACACCCTGAACGCGGCCGGAGACGATGCAGCGGCGCGCGATCAAGGGGGTTGGGGTGTGCCGGCCGCGTCCTCTGCGAGACGCCGCGCCTCGACCGCCTTCATGCGCGCCTGTTCGGCTTCGTCCCGGGCCGTGCGGTATTCCCCCTGACGCAGGTGCGACTCGGCGGCATGCAGCGCCTGGCGCGCCTCGTTCATGACCATGGGGGCATACTGCGGCGCCCCGGCCTTTTCCGCCGCCCGCACCGCCTGGCGGGCGTTGCTCATCTCCTGCACTGGGGCCCCTGCGCAACCCGCCACGAGCGCCGCGCAAAGCGGCAGCCACGCGGCAATCGAGCGCTTGAGACGCGAAGGGACTCGCAATTTCGCACCCGGGGGACGAGGTTGACTGACCGTAACAAGCGCACCCTGTACCGTCAAGGCTCGCCGCCCTAGAATCCGCGCGCTGCGCGCGGCTCGCCGTGTTCGGCCTGCGGCCCCCTGGCGATACGCGGTGCGTACTCGATGACCGAAATCCTCGTGCTCTATTACTCGCGCCACGGCGCCACCGCCGAGCTGGCGCGGCAGGTCGCGCGCGGCGCCGAATCCGTGCCAGGCGTGACGGCGTCCCTGCGCACCGTGCCTCCGGTCGCGACGACGACCGCCACGGCCGCGGATCCCGCGGTGCCGGCGTCCGGGCCGCCGTACGCGACTCACGACGACCTCGTGCGCTGCGACGGCCTCGCGCTCGGCAGCCCGACGCGGTTCGGCAACATGGCCGCCCCGCTCAAGCACTTTCTCGATGGCACCGGCGCGCTGTGGGTGAACGGCTCGCTGGATCGCAAACCTGCCGCTGCGTTCACGTCGACCTCGTCGATGCACGGCGGTCAGGAGTCGACGCTGCTCACGATGATGCTGCCGCTGCTGCACCACGGCATGTACGTCGTCGGCCTGCCGTACACCGCGCCGGCGCTCAATCGCACGCGCACCGGGGGCTCACCGTACGGCGCGAGTCATCTGTCCCCGCACGACGCGCCGACCCCGAAATTGAGCGACGATGAGCGCGAGCTCGCGCGGCTGCTCGGTCGGCGGCTTGCCGATCTGGCGCTCGCCGCCAGGTCGGTCCGCGGTGCCTGACGACGTCGCAACGCGCGCCCGCCGCGCCACGTGTGCCCGCTCGACCGCGCTCGGCCTGCTCGGCCTGCTGTTCGTGCTGACGCTGATCGCCGTGCTGCGCGAAGCGCAGGGCATCGTCGCGGCCGTGCTGCTCGGCCTCGTGCTGGTCATGCCGCTGCTGCTGCCGCTCGGCGGTCTGGTGCGCCGCCGCCGTCGCGTCTATGCATGGGCGACGCTGTGCCTCACGCCGCACGTCGTCTACTCGCTGACCGAAATCATCGCGCATCCGGCCGTGCGCGTGCTCGCGGCGGCCGTGCTGCTCACGAGCCTCGCGCTGCTGCTCGCGCTGGTGTCGTACCTCAGGCTGACGCGCTGACGCCTTTCCTCAGACCTTTTCGAGCTGCTCGCGCAGGAACGGGATCGTGAGCCGGCGCTGCGCGGCGAGAGACGCCTGGTCGAGCCGCTCGAGTACGTCGAACAGGGAATGCGCGTCGCGCGGCAGGCGATGGATCAGGTAGAGCGCCGCCTCCTGCGACAACCCGAGCCCGCAGGCGGCGGCACGCGACCGCAGCGCCTCGCACGTACCGACCTCATCGAGTTCAAGGAGCTGGTGCACCGCGGCTGCGAGCAGACGCGACCGCAGGTCCGGCAACGTGAACGGCAGGCTGGTTGGCGGACCGGCACTGGCAACGACCAGCCGGCCCTGGCCGTCGTGCAACAACGTGTGGAGACGGAAGATCGAGGCATTCCACTGCGCGCTGGCTGCCACCGCATCGAGGCCGTCGAGACAGACGAGGTCGAGCGCTTCGCAGCCTTCCAGCATCGCGCTCGACGTGGTGCCCGTCAGGTCGAGATACGCGGCGGGCTGGCCGCGCTCGCCGGCGGCCGCGCACGCGGCCTGCAGCAGGTGCGTCTTGCCCGAGCCCGGCCGGCCCCACAGCCACATCACCCTTGGTCCGTGCGGGTCGGCGAGCCGGTCGCAGGCCTCGGCGTTGTCGCCACGCACGAAGCTCGCGAAGCGCGCGGAATCCCGCAGGCGGACCCGCAATGCGAGTTGCTCCATCACTTGCGTTTCAACCGCGGCTCGACGCCCGCTCGCGCGCCACGACGGCTGCCCGACGCGTGTACGTCATGACATAGTCGATGCCGCTGACACCGGTGGTCACGAGGACGAGCGCGCCGAATCCGGCGACGAGCCACGCCGGTGGCCAGTGGTAGGCGGCGCGTGAGACGACGGCCAGGCAGAAGACGATCTGCGTGAGCGTGTTGAACTTGCTCGCCGCGGTCGGGTTGCCGCGCAACGGCCCGAACAGCGCCTGGTAGGTGATGCCGCCGAAGACGATGACCAGGTCGCGCAGCAGCACGATCGCCGTGAGCAGCCACGGCACGTCGTCGGTGATGCTCAGGCAGACGAACACCGTCACGAGCAGCACCTTGTCGGCGAGCGGGTCCAGGTGCTTGCCGAGCTCGCTGGTCCAGCCAAACCGCTTGGCGAGGAAGCCGTCGAGCGCATCGGTGAAGGCCGCCAGCGCGAACAACGCCATCACCTCCGGGTACCGGCCGTCGAGCACCCAGAGGGCAACCGGGTAGACGAGCACGATGCGCAGCAGGCACAGCAGGTTCGGCAGGAAGCTCAGGTTCATGTCGGCCGCCAGACGAAATCGACGGCCGGTGCCGTCGCGCCGTCGCCGTCGGCTGCGCCGCGCACGAGGCGACCGTCCAGCGCGAAGATGCGCGCGAGCAGTTCCGCGTCGCCGCGCACGGTGAGCTCGAACTGCACTGTCTCGCCGGCCAGTTCGCGCACGGCCACGCTGCGCACGAGACTCAGCCCTTCGAGGTAGCGCGAAAGTTGGGCGTAGTCCCGGATGCCACGCAATCCGCCGATGCGCAGGTTCAGCGTCGCCATCGAGCGCGTCGACGCCGGCGCATATCGCTCCGCCAGCAGGTCCGCCGCGAGGGCGATCCCGGCGGCCGCGTCGCCCTGTCCCCGCACGATCTGCCCCGCGTGGCTGAATGACCAGTCGAACCCACGGCCCGAAGTGGTGCCGACCAGCGTGCCGCCGCGCTGCCCGGGTGGAGCGCGCGCGCCGGCGGCATCGACCGATTCCGCCGGCCAGGCGACCGGCACCCCGCGCGCCTGAGCCGCTTGCTCGACTGCGCTGCGTTCCGGCGGGCGGTCGGCGGCCGTCACCGCGCGGACACCGCCCGCCACGGCCGTCGTGAACAGCAACACCGTGACCGTGGGCCGCTCGGCCGGCCACAGCGGCAGCCCCGCCTGCGACAGCAGTTGTTCCATCGCGCGCGCGTCGAACCCCACCTTGAGCATCCGGTCCGGCGTCGTCGAATACTGCTGCACGTAACCGTTGGGGTCGGCGGCGGCCGCGACGATGCGGGGCGCCGTCGCGGCCGACGCGCGGCCCGAAGCGCGCACGGCCGCCCTTTTCAAGGCCTCGCCGAACGCGGCGGCGCGATTGCCGTCCTCCAGGGGTACGACCGCCTGGTAGATCGACACGTCCGCCGTCGCCGCCACCGGCACCGCGGCGCCGAGCAGCAGCCATGCCGTGAGCCACCCGCGCGCCAAGCGGCGCGCCGGATGCAGATTCCGGACGGTGGTGCGCGTGGAAGTCATCGAGGCGATAGGAGTCGGGCGCCGAGGCCGGTGTGTAAAATACCACAGCCTCGAGCCGGACCTTGGGGCACCCCGCCCCCAGAGTAACGACGCGATGGCCGAGAACCCGACATCCAGCACCTATCGCGACGCCGGCGTCGACATCGAGGCCGGCGACGCGCTCGTCGACCGGATCAAGCCTGCCGTCAGGCGCTCCCTGCGCCGCGAAGTCCTGGGCGGCATCGGCGGCTTCGGCGCGCTCGTCGAGGTGCCGCTCGACCGCTACCGGCGTCCCGTGATGGTCTCCGGCACAGACGGCGTCGGCACCAAGCTGCGGCTCGCGATCGAGACCGACCGGCATGACACGATCGGCATCGACCTCGTCGCGATGTGCGTCAACGACGTCGTCGTGCAGGGCGCCGAGCCGCTGTTCTTCCTCGACTACTACGCGACGGGCAGGCTCGACGTGGGCACGGCCGAGCGCGTCATCAAGGGCATCGTCGAGGGCTGCCTGCAGGCCGGCTGCGCACTCGTCGGCGGCGAAACCGCGGAAATGCCCGGCATGTACGAGGGCGAGGACTACGATCTGGCCGGGTTCTGCGTCGGTCTGGTCGAGAAGGACGAAATCATCGATGGCACGAAAACACGTGCGGGCGATGCGATCATCGGCCTCGCGTCTTCGGGCGCGCACTCCAACGGCTATTCGCTGATCCGCCGCCTGCTCGCGCTGAGCGGCGCGGGCCCCGCCACGCAGCTCGACGGCCGCCCGCTCTACGACCTGCTGCTCGAGCCGACGCGCATCTACGTGAAGTCGGTGCTCGCGCTGCTTGCCGCACCAGTGTCCGTGCACGGCATCGCGCACATCACCGGCGGCGGGCCGACCGGCAACATTCCCCGCACGTTGCCGGCGGGGCTCGAGGCGGTCATCGATGCGCGACTCTGGCCACGGCCGGCCGTGTTCGACTGGCTGCAGAAGGTCGGCAATGTCGCGCGCGACGAGATGTACCGCACGTTCAACTGCGGGCTCGGCATGACGCTCACGGTACCCGCGGCCGAGGCGGACCGCGCGGTGGCCCTGCTGCGCGGCTGCGGCGAAACGGCGTCGGTCATCGGCGAAGTGCGTGCGGGAGACCGCGAAGTCGTCATCGTCGAATGACCGCAGCGACGCCTGCGCCGCTGCGTGTCCTCGTACTCGTCTCGGGACGCGGCAGCAACCTGAAGGCGATCGCGGCGCAGGCGTCCTCGGGCGCGCTGCCGATCACGATCGTCGCCGTGGTGAGCGACCGCGCGGACGCGGGTGCACTGCCGTGGGCCGCCGAGCGCGGTATCCCGACCGCCGTACTGGCACCGCAGGACTATCCCGACCGCGAGGCTTACGGCCGCGCGCTCGGCGACCTCGTCGACGCTCACGCACCGCAGCTCGTCGTGCTCGCGGGGTTCATGCGCATCCTGAGCGCCGGGTTCGTCAACCGATTCGCGGGCCGGCTGTTGAACATCCATCCGTCGCTGCTGCCGCGCTACCCGGGGCTGCACACGCACCGTCGCGCGCTGCAGGCCGGCGACCGCGAGCACGGCGCGAGCGTGCACTTCGTGACGCCCGAACTCGACGGCGGGCCGGTGGTCATACAGGCCAGGGTGCCGGTGCTTCCCGGCGACGACGAGGACACCCTCGCGGCCCGCGTGCTCGTGCAGGAACACGTGATCTACCCGCGTTGCGTCGGATGGTTCGCGACGGGGCGCCTGAGCCTGAAGGACGGTGTGCCCTGGCTCGACGGCGCCCGACTCGACGCCCCCGTGGTCATCCCGGACAGCTAGAGGACAGGTATTGAACCAGGACCCGTCGCCGCCGACACGCCACCGCACGACCGCTGCGGCCGCCGTGACGCTCGCAATGGTCAGCGGCCTGGTCGCCGGGCTGGGCGTTGCCGCGCCGTCTCATGCCGGCCCTGCCGTGGTCGCATCGATGAGCCCGTACACAGCCCGCTATCAGGTGAGCTATCGCGGGCTGAGCGGCGGCGAGATCGAGGCATCGTTCCGGCGCGCGGACGCCAACGGCCTGTGGCAATACGAGACGCGTGCTTTCCCGAATTTCTTCGGGCGTATCGCCGTGAGCCCGCGCGCGCACGAGGTCGGACGCATGCAGGTCTCGTTGACGGGCGTGCGGCCGCTGTCGTTCAGCTTCGACGACGGCTCGCAGGACACCGGCAAGGACGTGCGGTTCACCTATGACTGGGTGAACGGACGCGTGACCGGCGTCGCCGAGGACAAACCCGTGTCCATCGAACTCGTGCCCGGCACGCAGGACACGGCATCGGTGCAGGCCGCGATGATCCAGGAGCGGCTCGCCGGCCGTCGGCCGCAATCGTTCCGCATCATCACCAGCGGCAAGCTGCGCGAATACCGCTACTGGATGGAAGGCACCCAGCAGGTCATGACGCCGTTCGGCCAGGTCGAAGCCGAGGTCTGGGCCAATCAGCGCGACGGGTCCAATCGCGTCTCGAAGGTCTGGCACGCGCCGTCGCTCGGCTATGTGCCCGTGCAGGCCATCCAGTACCGCAAGGGCAATCCGGAAGTGCAGATGAAACTCGTGCGCCTGCAGCGGCAGGCCGAGTGAGGTCGGGCCGGCGCGCGGGGCTCGCGCGGACGAACCCTCGCTGCACCCGGCAGCGCGCTACGCCTTCGGCAACGTCACCCCGCGCTGGCCCTGATACTTGCCGCCGCGGTCCTTGTAGGACGTCTCGCAGACCTCGTCCGACTCGAAGAACAGCATCTGCGCGACGCCCTCGTTCGCGTAGATCTTCGCGGGCAGCGTCGTGGTGTTCGAGAATTCGAGCGTCACGTGGCCTTCCCACTCGGGCTCCAGGGGCGTTACGTTTACGATTACACCGCAGCGGGCATACGTCGATTTTCCGAGGCACACCGTCAGCACGCTGCGCGGAATGCGGAAATATTCGACCGTGCGGGCGAGCGCGAAGGAATTCGGCGGGATGATGCACACTGGGCCATCGAAGTCGACGAACGAGCCGGTGTCGAAGTCCTTCGGGTCGACGATCGTCGAGTTGATGTTGGTGAAGATCTTGAATTCCGACGCGCAGCGCACGTCGTAGCCGTAGCTCGACGTGCCGTAGGAGACGATCCTCTGGCCGTCGACGACGCGCACCTGTCCCGGCTCGAACGGCTCGATCATGCCGTGGCCTTCCGCCATGCGGCGGATCCAGCGATCGGACTTGATGCTCACGGTCAGGTGTCCTCGACGGTGATCTGCGGAAAGCCCGGGGCGGCCGCGGCGATGACCGACAGCCGTGCGGCCGTGCGACGCGCCATGTCGAGGTAGGCGCTGCCGATGCGCCCGGTGGGGTCGACGACGACGGTCGGACGCCCCTCGTCCGTCTCCTCGCGGATGCGGATGTCCAGCGGCAACTGACCGAGCAGGCTCACGCCGTACTGCTGGGCCATGCGGGCGCCGCCGCCCGTGCCGAAGATCGGCTCCTCATGCCCGCAGTTCGAGCAGACGTGGGTGCTCATGTTCTCGACGATGCCCAGCACCGGCACGTCGACCTTCTGGAACATCCGGAGGCCCTTGCGCGCATCGAGCAGCGCGATGTCCTGCGGCGTCGTGACGACCACGGCGCCGCTCACCGGAACGCGCTGCGACAGGGTCAGCTGGATGTCACCGGTGCCCGGCGGCAGGTCGATCACCAGGTAGTCGAGTTCGCCCCACTCCGTGTCGCCGAGCAGTTGCTGCAGGGCCTGGGTGACCATCGGGCCGCGCCAGACCATCGGCTGCTCCTCCTCAATCAGGAACCCGATCGACATGACCTTGACGCCGTGCGCCACGAGCGGCTGGATGCGGCGGCCGTCCCTGCTCGTCGGCCGCTCACCCTGCAGGCCCATCATGCGCGGCTGGCTCGGCCCGTAGATGTCTGCATCGAGCAGGCCGACGCGCGCCCCCTCGAGGGCCAGCGCCAGCGCGAGGTTGGCCGCAGTCGTCGACTTGCCCACGCCGCCCTTGCCCGAGGCGACGGCGATGACGTTGTGGATGCCGGGCAGCGGCTGCAGTTTGCCCTGCACGGCCTGCGACTCGACCCGCCAGCCGACCGTCACGGTGGCTTCGGCCAGGCCCTCGGCCGCACGCAGGACCGACTGCAGGTTCGAGGCGAGAACCTGCGCGTAAAGCCTTGCCGGGAAACCCAGTTCGATCTCCACTACCGGCCGCGAGCCCTGCAACTGGACGGACTTCACAGCTTTGGCGTCGCGCAGCGGCATGCCGAGGTATGGTTCGACATAATTTGCTGCCAGCAGGTGGGCCTGGGCGATGCGATCGTCCGTCATTGCAGGGAACCATCGGGGGTGCGGCAGGTGCGCCGTGGAATGCAGATTGTAGCGGAAAGACCGGTCGGCGGCCGCGAGGCCCGGAACCGCGGCGGGCCGTGGCCACATGGCATAATGACTGCTTGTCCGTTGCGATCGGCTGCGTCGCTTTCGTCGCGTCGCCTCGCCTCGGGGCAAGCACTCCACGCGCCCCGGCCACTGCGGGCACCAGAACGAGACCGGCACCCGCCGAAATGAGCTTTTTCACCAACTTTCGCGCCGACCGCCTGATTGCGGACATCAAGGCAGCGGAGCCGGGCGATGGACACGCGGAGCTGCTGCAGAAGCTGGCGCGTCTCGGCCCGCCCGCGATTCCCCGCATCATCGACGCCATCGCGAACGCAGACAAGCAGGAAACGGAAGGCTTCGTCGCGGTGCTGACGTCGCTGCTCGACAACAGGACGTTCCCGGCCGTCGCCGCCGGCCTCGCCGACGGCAACCAGCGCACGGTGGCCGCGGTCGCCGCGGCGCTGTCGCGTTCGCGCAACTACGGCGCGAACCTGCTCTACGGGCTGCTCGACAATCCCGCCGTACCGAAGGGCACGGTCGTCGGCATCCTCGGCGCACAGAAATCGCGCCTGAACGCGCGCGACCTGCTGCAGCGCGCCTACGGCCAGGAGCCCGGCGAAAAGGCGGCGCTGTTCAAGATCATCGCCGAGATCGCCGACGCCAGCCTGCTGCCGGAGCTGCTGAGCCGGCTCGAAGGCAAGGACGCGATCGCACGCACGCACATCATCAACATCCTCGCACGGTTCAACCGGCCCGATGTGGCCGACGCGCTGCAGAAGCAGCTCAGGGACACGAACAAGTTCGTCCGCCAGGCCGTGCTCAACGCGCTGGCGAAACTGGACGGCAACCTCGACGTCGGCCTGCTCTGCGAGGTGCTGCGCGACCCGGACGTCGAGACCCAGCAGAAGGCCATCGATGCCGTCGTGCGCGCGAATCACCCGGAGACGATCCAGCACCTGACCACGATCCTGCGCGACGAGCAGGAGAGCACGCGCCGCGCCGCGGTCGAAGTGCTCAACGAGATCGGTACGCCCGCGCACATCAAGCACCTGCTGCAGTCGATCAAGGACGACGACTGGTGGGTGCGCAGCCGCGCCGCGGACGCGCTCGCGAAGATCGGCGGGCCGCGCGTGATCGAGGCGGCGCTCGGGCTGATCCGCGACCAGGACGAGGACGTGCGCCGCGCCGCGATCGAGATCCTGAACCAGACCAAGGACGAGCGCGCGGTCGACTTCCTGATCGAGGCCACCAAGGACCACGACTGGTGGGTGCGCGAACGGGCCGTCGACGCGCTGGCCGAGATCGGCAGCCCGCGCGCCCAGCCGGCGCTGCGCTCGATGCTGCGCGCAGGCGACGAGCGCTCGCTGCCGACCGTGGTGCGCGCCCTCGGCAAGCTCGGCGACTCCTCGGTGCTCGGCCAGCTGATGCCGCTGCTCGACAGCCGCTCGAAGGAAGTCCGGCTCGAGGTCATCACGGCGCTCGGCCGGCTCGTCGACGACCAGTCGGCCGAGACCGTCCGCGCGCGTCTCGAGGCGGCGGGTGTCGAGGGGCGCGACGCCACGGTCAGCCACGCGGCCATGCGCGCCGTCGAAGACCTCGACGCGCGGTTCTCGACCGGCGTCCGCGGGGCGCCGGCCACCGGCAGCCGCATGGCGGAGCCGTCGCACACCCTGCTCACCGAGAAGCCGGATCTCGAGGGCATGGCGCGGCAAGCCGCGCAGCAGCGGCTCGACATCTCGAACCTCAAGGCGGGCGACGTGCTCGAGGGCCGCTACAGGTTCGTGCAGAAGATCGGCAAGGGCGCCTTCGGCACCGTGCTGCTGATGGAGGACGCCGTCGTCGAGGAACGGCTGGTGCTCAAGTTCCTGAACCCGAACGTGGCGCAGGACGAGGAGATGATGAAGCGGTTCGTGCACGAGCTGCGTTACTCGCGCAAGATCACCCACCGCAACGTCATCCGCATCTACGATTTCCTGTTCATTCGCGGCAACTACGCGATCTCGATGGAGTACTTCCCGTCGCATACGCTGGGCGCCGAGATCAACGGCCGGCCGCTGCCGCTCGACAGGACCGTGCGCTACGCGATGGACGTGGCCACGGGCATGACGGTCGCGCACCAGTCCGGCATCATCCACCGCGACCTGAAACCCGCCAACGTGCTGATCGACGACAGCGGGCTGGTCAAGGTCGTCGACTTCGGCGTCGCGGCAGCGCAGCATCAGGGCGACACGCAGCTCACCAAGACCGGATACGTGATCGGCTCACCCAAGTACATGGCGCCCGAGCAGATCCTCGGCAAGAAGGTCGATGAGCGAGCCGACATCTACTCGCTCGGCGTCATCCTGTATGAGATGCTCACCGGCGAACCGCCGTACCACCGCGGCGACCACATGGCCGTCATGTACCAGCACGTCCAGGGCAAGGCGAGGCCGCCGATCGACGTGAATCCGCAGATCCCGCCGGGTCTGTCGGAGATCACGATGAAGGCCATGGCCGTCGACAAGACGCGCCGTTTCCAGACCATGGACGAACTGCGCGGCGCGCTCGAGCGCTACCTGTGAGGAAGCCGTGGCACGCATCGACGCGTTCCTGAAACTCGGCGCGTCCCAGGGCTGCTCGGACGTGCACCTCGCCGTGGGCGTACCACCGATGCTGCGCATGAACGGCGAGCTGCTGCCGATCAAGTTCCGCAGCCTCGCGGAAGCCGAGCTCGAGACCTACGTCAACGAGATCCTGACGCCCTCGCACCAGGACCAGTTCCGCCGCGGTCACGACATCGACTTCTCCTACGTCGCCGAGGACGGCAGCCGATTCCGCGTCAACGTGTTCCGCAAGGACACCGGCGTCGGCGCGGTGTTCCGCACGATCCCGAACGACGTACCCTCGCTCGAATCGCTGAACCTGCCGCCCGTGGTCCGGAAGTTCTGCGACTACCACCAGGGCATGGTGCTGGTCACGGGCTCGACCGGCACCGGCAAGTCCACGACGCTCGCGGCGATGATCGACCACCTCAACGCGACGCGGCGCCTGAACATCATCAGCCTCGAGGACCCGATCGAGTTCGTCCACCGCAGCAAGCTGTCGCAGGTGATCCAGCGCGAGCTGCACACGCACCTGCCCTCCTTCGCCGAGGGCGTGCGCGCCGCGATGCGCGAGGACCCCGACGTGATCCTGGTCGGCGAGTTGCGCGACGCAGACACCGTGCGCTGGGCCATGACGGCGGCTGAGACGGGCCACCTCGTGCTCGGCACGCTGCACACGACCAGCGCGGTCAAAACGATCGACCGCATCGTCGACGCCCTGCCGGCCGAGGAACGCGAGCAGACCAAGAGCTTCCTGTCGCAGAGCCTGATCGGCGTGGTGACGCAGGTGCTCGTGCGCACGCCCGACCTGCGCGGCCGCAGGGCCATCTGCGAGGTCATGGTGATGAACCGCGCCATCGGCAAGCTGATCACGTCCGAGCAGTCGCACATGATCCCGTCGCAGCTCCAGACGGGGCGCGACGCGGGCATGCAGACGCTCGACCAGTCGCTGCTCGCGGCCGTGCAGGCGCGCGAGATCGACCCGGAGGACGCGTTCAACTACGCAGTCGACAAGCGGCCGTTCGCCCGCTACGTCCCGGACGGCACGGTGACGCTGAAGGCCGACCTCACCCAGGAGTCCTGACCGCCATGACGACGGACTCGCTCGCCACGACGGCGACCGCCCAGGGCACCGGCACCGAATCGGGCACCACGCTGCTTCCCCCGCGCCGCATCGACGAGTACCTGCGCGAGGTGCTCGTCAAGGGCGGTTCGGACCTGCACTTCGTCGCGGGCGATCCGCCGCGCATCCGCCTGCACGGCGACCTGCAGACGCTGCGCGAGGGGCGTCTCGACAAGGACGACGTACGCGAGATGCTGCTCGAGGTCATGACGCGGCGCGCACAGCTTCAGCTCGAAGACCGCGATGGCGCCGACTTCGCCTATACGATCCCCGGCGTCTCGCGCTTCCGCGTCAACGTCTTCCGCCACATCGGCGGCCTCGGCGGCGTCTTCCGCGCGATTCCGTCGAAGGCGCTGACGCTCGAACAGCTCAACCTGCCGGCAGCGGTCCGCAGCCTGTGTCGCGCCAACAACGGCCTGATCCTCGTCACCGGCAAGACCGGCTCCGGCAAGTCGACGACGCTCGCGGCCATGATCGACGACATCAACCTGCGCGAGAAGGGGCACATCCTCACCATCGAGGACCCGATCGAGTTCGTCCATCCACGCAAGAGCTGCCTCGTGAGCCAGCGCGAGGTCGGGCTGCACAGCCCGGGCTTCGCCCAGGCGCTGCACTCGGCCCTGCGCGAGGACCCGGACATCGTCCTCGTGGGCGAGTTGCGCGACCTCGAGACCATGAGCATCGCTGTCACCGCCGCAGAAATGGGCATCCTGGTGATGGGCACCCTGCATACGAATGGCGCGGCAGCCACCGTCGACCGCGTGGTCAACGCGTTTCCGGCCGACAAGCAGGGGCACGTGCGCACGATGCTGTCGACCTCTTTGCGCGGGGTGATCTCGCAGCAGCTCATCCAGCGCGCCGACAGGCGCGGCCGCGTCGCGGCGCTGGAGATCCTGATCAACACGCCGGCGGTGTCGAACCTGATCCGTCAGGGCAAGCTCGACCAGCTCGAGAACGCGATGCAGAGCGGCGGGGCGCACGGCATGCGGGTCATGGATTCGGCGGTCCAGGAACTGCTGGACAAGGGCGTCATCAGTGGCCGGTCGGCGTACGAGAAGGCGATCAACAAGCAGCGCTTCGAGCAGTTCAGGGACGTCGGCTGACAGGACCGCGCCGGACGCGGCGCTGGCCCGGAGCCCCAAGGCTCGCGGCATCGGCGTCCGGGTCCGGACATGGACGCCGTTCGGCGCCAACGGGGCGCACACAGCCGGAATACCGGCACCCGCGCCGGCCGGCGCGGCTGGCATAATTCGCGGCCCTTCCCCGGATTTCGCCCATGACCGCCGCCGCGCCCGCCCGACGCACGATCCTCGTCACCAGTGCCCTGCCGTACGCCAACGGCGCGCCGCACCTTGGCCACATGGTGGAGTACGTCCAGACGGACATCTGGGTACGCTTCCAGCGCATGCGCGGCCACGACGTGCTGTTCATCTGGGCGAGCGACGCCCACGGCACGCCGATCATGCTCAAGGCGCGCCAGGAGGGCATCACGCCGGAGCAGCTCATCGAGCGCGTCGGCGCCGAGCAGCGCCGGGACTTCGACGACTTCGGCATCTCGTACGACAACTTCCACACGACGCATTCGGACGAAAACCGCGAGATCACCTACGAGATCTACCGCCGTCTGACGACCGCCGGTCACGTCCGGCGCGAGACGATCGTGCAGGCCTATGACGAGCAGGCACAGATGTTCCTGCCCGATCGTTACGTGCGTGGCACCTGCCCGAAATGCGGCGCGGCGGACCAGTACGGCGACAGTTGCGAGGCCTGCGGCGCCACCTACACGCCGGCGGACCTCGTGAACGCCCTGTCGGTCGTGAGCGGTACCCCGCCCGTGCAGCGCGAGTCCGAGCACCTGTTCTTCAAGCTGGGCGACTTCGAGGCGATGCTGCGCGAATGGACGGGCGGCGGCCGGCTGCAGCCGGCCGTGACCGCGAAGCTCGCCGAATGGTTCGGTGCGGGCCTTCGCGACTGGGACATTTCCCGCGACGCGCCCTACTTCGGTTTCGGGATTCCCGGCGAGCAGGACAAGTACTTCTACGTCTGGCTCGACGCGCCGATCGGCTACCTCTCGAGCCTGCTGCACTACTGCCGCAGGCATGGCCGCGACTTCGACGCCTACTGGAAGCCGGACAGCACGGCCGAGGTCTATCACTTCATCGGCAAGGACATCGTCTATTTCCACACGCTGTTCTGGCCGGCCGTGCTGACGGGCGCGGGCTACCGCGCCCCCACGGCGGTGTTCGCGCACGGCTTCCTCACCGTGAACGGCCAGAAGATGTCGAAGTCGCGCGGCACGCTGATCGGCGCGCGCACCTGGCTCGACCACCTGCCGGCGGAGTACCTGCGCTACTACTTCGCGTCGCGGCTCGGCGACGGCGTCGACGACCTCGACCTGAACCTCGATGACTTCGTCGCCAAGGTGAACTCCGACATCGTCGGCAAGCTGGTCAACATCGCGAGCCGCTGCGCCGGCTTCATCGCCCGTGGTTCCGCCGGCCGGCTGGCCGAAAGCCTGGCCGAGCCCGCGTTGCAGGACGAGTTCATCGCGGCTGGCGAGCGGGTCGCGGCGCTGTATGAAGGCCGCGACCTGGCGGGGGCGATCCGCGAGATCATGGCGCTGACCGACAAGGCCAACTTCTACATCGACCAGCGCAAGCCCTGGCTGATGGCAAAGGATCCGGCGCAGGCGGCCGAGGTGCAGTCGGTCTGTACGCAGGGCATCAACCTGTTCCGCGTGCTCGCGCTGTACCTCGGGCCCGTCATGCCGCAGCTCGCGGCAGGCGCGGAACGGTTTCTCGGCCTGCCGCCACAGTGCTGGGCGGATGCGGCGCAACCGCTGGTCGGGCGCACGATCAACGCCTACGAACCGCTCGCGACGCGAGTCGATCCCAGGGCCGTGCTGGCCCTGCTCGCGGCGTCGGCAGAAAGCCTGAAACCCGCCGGCGTGCCGCAACCTGCCGGCGCCGTGGCGGCCGCACCCGCGACACCGGCCGCGGAGCCCGCGACGCCGACGATCTCGATCGAGGAGTTCGGCAAGGTGGACCTGCGCATCGCCCGCATCGAGCGCGCCGCGCGCGTCGACGGGGCGGACAAGCTGCTCGAACTCGGCGTCGATCTCGGTGAACTCGGCAAGCGCACGATCTTCGCCGGCATCCGCTCGGCCTACGAGCCCGCACAGCTCGTCGGCCGGCTGACCGTGGTCGTGGCGAATCTCGCGCCGCGCAAGATGCGCTTCGGCACCTCGGAAGGCATGGTGCTCGCGGCGGGACCCGGCGGCCAGGACATCTTCGTGCTGTCGCCGGACGCGGGCGCCGCACCGGGTATGAAGGTGAAGTGACGACGCACGGCGAGGAATCATGACCGGGCTGCTGCTGCTCGCGCTCGGGGCGAGCCTCGTCAACAACTTCGTGCTGACGAACTTCCTCGGGCTGTGCCCGTTCGTCGGCGTGAGCCGGCGCTTCGAGGCCGCCGCGGGCATGGCCCTCGCGACACTGTTCGTGCTGACGCTCGCCTCGGGCCTGAGCTTCGCGCTGTGGCACTGGGTGCTGCAGCCGCTCGGGCTCGAGCACGTGCGCACGCTCGGCTTCATCCTGCTGATCGCCGGCGTCGTGCAGTTCACGGAGCTGATGGTCCGCGCGACCAGCCCGCTGCTGCACCAGGTGCTGGGCCTGTTCCTGCCGCTGATCACGACGAACTGCGCCGTGCTCGGCGTGGCGCTGATCAACGTCGACCGCCAACGCGGACTGCTCGAGTCGCTGGTCTACGGTGCCTCGGCCGGCGCGGGTTTCGGCCTCGCGCTGCTGCTGTTCACCGCCCTGCGCGAGCGTCTCGACGCCAGCGACGTTCCCGCGGCGTTTCGCGGCGCACCGGTCGCGCTCGTGACGGCCGGGCTGATGGCGCTCGCCTTCATGGGGTTCGCGGGGCTCGGCGCGCGATGAGTGCGGAAGTCTGGCTCGCCTGTGCGGTCGCCGCCGCCCTCGCTGCGACCTGCGGATTCGCCCTCGGCTGGGCGGCCTCCCGGCTCCCGCCCGCCACCGATCGCCTCGTCGACCGCATCGATGCCCTGCTGCCGCAGACGCAGTGCGGCCAGTGCCTGTACCCCGGCTGTCGTCCCTATGCCGCCGCGATCGCGAGCGGCGAGGCCGACATCGACCGCTGCCCGCCGGGTGGCGAGGCGACGGTCCGCGCGCTCGCCGTGCTGCTCGATCGCGAGCCGAAGCCCGTCGACCCGGCCCATGGCCCCGACAAGGGCCTCGTCGTCGCGTGGATCGACGAGCAGCGCTGCATCGGTTGCGCCCGCTGCCTGCCCGCTTGCCCGGTCGACGCCATCGTCGGCGCACACCGCTACGCGCATACGGTCATTGCGGAACAGTGCACCGGTTGCGAACGATGCCTCGCGCCCTGTCCGGTCGATTGCATCGAGGTGCGTCCCGTGCCGCAGCTCGCCACCTTGAAGCGCTGGCCCCGGGCGGCCTGATGACCGCACGCCACCACTTTCCGGCCGGCCTCGTCCTCGAGGCGCGCAAGCGGACCACGGCCGCCCAGCCGATCGTGGCAGGCGAACCGGTCGGGCGCGTGTTGCTCGCGCTCGACCAGGGCACGGGCAGCGTGCTCGAGCCCGTCGTCGCGGTCGGCGCCACCGTCGCCCGCGGCACCGTCGTGGCCCGGCCGGTCGACGCGTTCGGCGCCGTGCTGCACGCGAGCGTCTCGGGCCGCGTGACCGCCATCGACCTGCGCGAGGCGTCGACCGAGACGGGCGAATGTCCGTGCATCGAGATCGAGAGCGACGATCGCGACGCGCGCGAGCCCTCACTGCCATCGGCCGTGGAGTTTGCGACGCTCGACCCCGCGGCGCTCGTCGAGCAGTTGCGCGAAGCCGGCATCGCCGGTCTCGGCGGAGCCGGCTTTCCGACCGCGACCAAGCTTTGCGCCGGACGCGAACGAGGGGCGCGCGTGCTGCTGCTGGACGGGGCCGAATGCGAGCCCTGGATCTGCTGCGACGACGCGCTGATGCGCGCGCAGGCCGAGGGCGTCTGGACAGGGGCGGCGGTGCTGTCGCACGCGCTGGGCGGTGACACATGCATCGTCGCCGTGGAGGACGACAAGCCGGAGGCCATTGCCGCGCTGCGTGCCGCGTTGCCGGACGCACGCCGGGCAGACTGGTCGGTGGCCGTCGTGCCGGCCGTCTACCCGCAGGGGGCCGAACGCCAGCTCATCAGCGCGGTCCTGGGGGTCGAGGTGCCGGCGGGAGGCCTGCCGGCCGACGCAGGCGTCACCTGCCAGAACGTCGCCACGGCGGCCGCGGTGGCGCATTGGGCGCGAACCGGCGATCCGCTGACGACACGCGTCGTCACCGTCACGGGCAGTGGCGTCGCCCGGCCGACGAACGTGCGCGCGCGTCTCGGCACGCCCGTGGCCGCGCTCGTCGCTGCCGCCGGCGGCTATCGCGATGCGCCGCTGCGGCTGATCGCCGGCGGCAACATGATGGGCCGGGCGCTCGCGACCGACGCGGTCGGCCTGACCAAGGCGATCAACTGCATCTTCGTCGCGACCGAGGCGGACCTCGAAGGACGCCTGCACGCCCGCGAACTGCCGTGCATCCGTTGCGGCGACTGCGCCAGGGTGTGTTCTGTCGGTCTGCTGCCGCAGCAGATCCATCGTGCCGTGCTCGCCCGGGACGACACTGCCAGCGTGCGGTTCGGCGTGCGGGACTGCATCGACTGCGGCTGTTGCGACTACGTCTGCCCGAGCCAGATCCCGCTGGCGTGGCGGTTCCGCGAGGCGCGCCGGCATCTGCAGGAGCGGGAACAGGCGACCCGACGCGCATCCGCCGCCAGAACGCGATACGAGCGTCGCGAACGACGATTGCGCGAGGCGGAGGCCGCGCGGCAGCAGTCGTTCGAAGCGGCGCGGGCCGCGGCGCGGCTCGCGACCGGCGCCCCGGGCACGCCCCGTCCCGCTGCCGGCGGCAGCGGCGATGGCGCCCGCGAGCCTGGCGGATCGTCGTCCGGCGAACGCCCATGAGGTTCGATACGTCGCCCGCGCCGCACGTCATCGCCGGCTACACGGTGCCGCGCGTGATGTTTCAGGTGCTGCTGGCGCTGCTCCCGGTCGGCATCGTGCAGGTCGCGCTGTTCGGCCCCGGCCTGCTGTTGCAGCTCGCCGTGGCCTGCGTCGCGGCGCTGGCCTGCGAAGCGGCAGCGCTCGCGATGCGCCAGCGGGACGCCCTGCCCGCGCTGCGCGACGGCAGCGTGCTCGTCACGGCGTTCCTGCTGGCCTTTTCAGTGACACCGCTGTTGCCGTGGTGGCTCACGGCGCTGGGCACAGCCTTCGCGGTCCTGCTGGGCAAGCACGTCTTCGGCGGACTGGGGCAGAACCCCTTCAATCCCGCCATGGTCGGTTACGCCGTGCTGCTCGTGTCGTTTCCGGTCGAGATGACGCGCTGGCCCGTGCCGCTCGATGCCACCGGCGCCGGCGACTGGAACTCGCTCGCTCGCCTGACCCTGCGGTGCTTCTACGGTGGCCCCGTGCCAGCGGGCGAGTGGGACGTCTACACCGGCGCCACGGCGCTCGATTCGATCCGCAACGGCCTCGAACTGCGGTACACGATGGGAGAACTGCTGGCCCGCGGCGACACGGTGGGCCTGCTCGGCGCGCGCGGCTTCGAGTGGATCAACGTCGCGGCGCTCGCGGGCGGCCTCTATCTGCTGGCGCGCGGCATCGTCCGCTGGCACATCCCGGCCGCCGTGCTCGGCGGACTGCTGCTCCCGGCCCTGGTGGCGCATGCGCTCGACCCCGGCGCCGGCCTGGGCCCGCTCGCGCACGCATTCTCCGGCGCGACCATGCTCGGCGCATTCTTCATCGCGACCGACCCGGTCTCCGCGGCGACGAGCGACCTGGGGCGACTGTGGTACGGCGCCGGCATCGGCGTGCTGGTCTGGACAATCCGCAGCTGGGGCGGCTACCCCGACGGATTCGCGTTCGCCGTGCTGCTCATGAACCTGGCGGCGCCACTGCTCGACCGTTACACCATGCCGAGGATCCATGGCCGACCGCGCGGATGAACGGTCGCTGTGGCGCGCGGCACGCGCGGCCATCCTCCTGGCCGCGGTCGCCGTTGCCGGGTTCGGTCTCGTGGCACTCGTGCACGAGGCGACACGCGACGACATCGCCGCAGCGGCCCACGCCCGCCAGCTCGCACGCTTCCGCGAGGTGCTGGCCGCCACGCGGTTCGACAACGACATGCTGGCCGACGTCGTCGAGTTGCGGGATCCAGAACTGCTCGGCACGACTGCCCCCGCGCACGCCTGGCGCGCGCGCCTGGCGGGCCGACCCGTCGCCGTCGTGCTCGAGGCGGTCGCGCCGGGGGGCTACTCCGGCCCCATCGAGCTGCTCGTCGCGATTGCACCCGACGGCAAGCTGATCGGCGTACGCGTCACCGGACACCACGAGACGCCCGGACTCGGCGATGCAATCGAGACGCACAGGTCCAACTGGATCGAGCGCTTCCGGGGCAGGTCGCTCGGCGACCCACCGCCCGCGCGCTGGAAAGTTCGCAAGGACGGCGGCGACTTCGACCAGTTCACCGGTGCGACGATCACGCCGCGCGCCGTCGTCGGCGCCGTGTCGAACGCCCTCGCCTGTTTCACGCGGCACCGCGCCGAACTGCTCGCACCGCCCGCTACAATCGTGCCGCCATGACACCGGGCGCCATCCTCCGCAACGGCCTCGTCACGCAGAATCCGGGCCTCGTGCAGTTGCTCGGGCTCTGCCCGCTGCTGGCCGTCAGCACGTCGCTCGGCAGCGGGCTCGGGCTGGGGCTCGCGACGCTCGCCGTGCTCGTCGCCAGCAACGCGGCCGTGGCGGTCGTCGGCCGCTTCCTGCCGGCCGAGATCCGCATCGCGGTGTTCGTGCTGCTGGTCGCCTCGCTCGTCACCGCGGTCGAACTTGCACTGGCCGCGTGGGTTCCCGGACTGCATGCGGCACTCGGCATCTTCCTGCCGCTGATCGTCACGAACTGCCTGCTGCTCGCGCGCGCCGAGGGGTTCGCGTCGCGGCAGCCGCCACATCTCGCGGCGCTCGACGGATTCGCGATGGGCGCCGGCTTCCTGCTCGTGCTGGTCACGCTGGGCAGCGTGCGCGAACTGCTGGGGCACGGCAGCGTGGGCGGCGACATCCACTCGCTGCTCGGCTGGCCGGCACCGGTCGGCGTGACCGTGTTCGACGGACGGCACGGCCTGCTGCTCGCCATCCTGCCGCCCGGCGCCTTCATCCTGCTGGGACTGCTGCTCGCGCTGCGCCAGTGGCATCGTGCACGTCGCGCGGCCACGACGAGCGAACCGGCGCCGGCCACGACGCCCGGGGCAGCGCGGGCATGAACAAGACGCAGATCCGCGAGCTGTTCGAGCGCTTCGCGGCGCTCGATCCCGAACCGGTGACGGAACTCGAGCACGGCTCGCCGTTCGAGCTGCTCGTCGCCGTGATCCTGTCGGCGCAGGCGACCGACAAGGGCGTCAACCTCGCCACGCACCGCCTGTTCCGGGTCGCGAACACTCCGCAGGCAATCCTCGCGCTCGGGCCGGCAGGCCTCGCGGAACACGTGAAGACCATCGGCCTGTATCCGACCAAGGTGAAGAACATCCTCGCGACCTGCCGCATCCTGGTGGAGCGTCACGGCGGCGAGGTGCCGCGCGACCGCGCCGCGCTCGAGGAACTGCCCGGCGTCGGCCGCAAGACCGCCAACGTGGTCCTCAACAGCGCGTTCGGCGAGCCGACGATGCCGGTCGACACGCACATCTTCCGCGTCGCCAACCGTCTCGGACTCGCGACCGGCACGAACGTGCGCGAAATCGAGGACCAGTTGCTGCGGCGCGTGCCGCCGGAATACCTGCGCAATGCCCACCACTGGCTGCTGCTGCACGGCCGCTATATCTGCAAGGCGCGCGTTCCGGAGTGCCCGCGCTGTCCCGTCGTCGACCTGTGTGCCTACCCGGACAAGACGCTGCCACCGCCGTCGACGCTGCCGCTGCGACGGGCCCGGGCCCCGCACTGATGCCGTTCTTCCACGACCAGAGCCGCCGCTCGCTGCGACGCATGTACGTCGAGGCATGGCGCAAGCACCGCGAGTCGCTGCCGGTCGAACCGGTCGAGGACCAGATCATCCGGGTCGTCGCGCTGCATCCGGAATACGCCGGCCTGCTCGAAGCGGGTGACGAGGCGCTCGATCGCGATTACACGCCCGAGGGCGGGCAGACCAATCCATTCCTGCACATGGGCCTGCACCTCGCCGTGCGCGAGCAGGTGGCCACGAACCGGCCTGCGGGCATCGTCGACGCGCACTGCGCGCTGCTCACGCGGCTCGGCGACCCGCACCAAGCCGAGCACGCGATGATCGAGTGCCTCGGCGAGGCGCTGTGGCAGGCGCAACGCTCGGGTCGCGCGCCGGACGAGGCCGCCTATCTCGAAGCCCTGCGACGACGCGCCGCGACGCCGCGCACGTGACGCGCCTCAAGCGTCACCAGTCCATGGGCTGCCCGACGAGGGCCTCGAGGTCCGCGTTGTCGGCCGCAAAATGCTCGCGCAGGCGCACTGCGGTCGCGGCGGACATCGGCGGGTACCGGCGCGCATTGCGCGGCTCGAGCCGGACGTGCGGCAGCGGCGGCAGGTCGAGGAACGCGAGCGTGCGGTTCAGCGCGGCCATGGGGTCCGCCGCGAGGTCTTCGAAGCGCAGCACCAGCAGGCTGGCGCGCGGATAGAACTGCAGCCAGCGTCGCAATTGCACCGCGTAACGTCCCCGCGCGAGATAGCTGAAGTGCTGGTGGGCGGCGCTCTGCCCGATTTCGCCGCGCGCGAGCCTCTGCTCGGCGTCGCCGAGCCGGTCGGGTTCCGCCGCGATCGCGTCCTCGAACGACAGCCACTCGCGCCGCTTGTCGTGCTCGTGCCAGTAGTGCGAATAGGCGCGGCGCACCGGATCGCGCAGCAGTGCGATGAGTTTCGCCTGCGACAGCAGCGCGTGCGCACGCGCCGGTGCGCAGGGGTGAAGCAGGTAATACGGGCTGCTGTCGACGTTGAGCCCCGGCTCGCCCGTCTTGCCGAAGTTGGCCCGGTACCACAACTCGCCGCGGTCGTGATTCACGTCGAAGTAGTGCACTTCCTTGCGCAGCGGCGCGATCACCTGCGGGTGCTGCGTGAGGTAGCCGTGCAGCGAGCTCGTGCCGCACTTCATCCCGCCGATGATCAGCGCGCCAGGCAGCGCACGCTCGTCGCGCAAACGCCACTGCAGCTCGATGCGGCGGCCGGTCTCGAGCAGGCCGAGCCACCGCAGCGTCCGGGTCAGCGTCGCGTGCATCTCGTTCGCTTTCCGTTCGCCCGCGTCGTCAGCGGCCGGCATCCTTCCTGGGCGCGGCCCGACGCGAAACGTAGAGGTCCGTGATCGATCCGTCGAACACCTCTGCCGCCATGGCGACGGTTTCGGACAGCGTCGGGTGCGGATGGATCGTGAGGCCGACGTCCGCGGCGTCCGCGCCCATCTCGATCGCCAGCACGACCTCGGAAATCAGCTCGCCCGCGCCCGTGCCGACGATGCCGCCACCGACGACGCGATGGGTCTGCGGGTCGAACAGCAGCTTCGTGAGGCCTTCGTCGCGGCCGATGGCGAGAGAGCGGCCGCTCGCGGCCCAGTGGAACGTGGCCTTTTCGTACGGCGTGCCCCGCTGCTTCGCATCGGTCTCGGTGAGACCGGCCCAGGCGATCTCCGGGTCCGTATAGGCGACCGCGGGAATCGCGCGGGCGTCGAAATGACGCCTGTGACCCGCGATCACCTCGGCCGCCACCTTCGCCTCGTGCGTCGCCTTGTGCGCGAGCATCGGCTGGCCGACGATGTCGCCGATCGCGAAGATGTGCGGCACGTTGGTGCGCTGCTGCCGGTCGACGATGACGCAGCCGCGCTCGTCGACGGCGACACCGGCGGCCTCGCAGCCGAGACGCCTGCCGTTCGGCGTCCGCCCGACCGCGACCAGCACCTTGTCGTACACCTGCGGCCCGGGCGCCTTCTCGCCTTCGAACGTGACCCCCAACCCCTCGGCGAGCGCCTCGACCTTCGTCACCCGGGTGCGCAGCAGAATCGATTCATACTGTCTTGCGATGCGCTTTTCGAGCGGCCGGACGAGGTCCCGGTCGCAGCCCGGCATCAGGCCGTCGGTCAGCTCGACGACGGTGACGCTGACGCCGAGCGTCGCGTACACCGTGGCCATCTCCAGGCCGATGATGCCGCCGCCGATCACGAGCATGCGCCTGGGCAACTCGAGCTCCAGCGCACCCGTGGAGTCGATGATGCGCGGATCGTCGGGCAGGCCCGGCAGGCGCAGCGACTCCGAGCCGGCCGCGATGATGCAGTGGCCGAACGTCACGTCGCGCGTGGAACCGTCGTCGGCCGCGACCCGCAGCGCGTGATCGTCGGCGAAGGTCGCGACGCCCCGCAGCACCGTCACCTTGCGCTGCTTCGCCAGCGACGCGAGGCTGTGCGTCATCCGACCGACCACCTCGTCCTTCCAGCCGCGCAGCTTCGCCGTGTCGATCCGTGGCGGCCCGAAGGAAACGCCGTGCTTTTCCATCGCCCGCGCGTCCTCGATGACCTTCGCGGCATGCAGCAAGGCCTTGGACGGGATGCAGCCGACATTGAGGCAGACGCCGCCGAGCGTCGGTCCGCGCTCGACGAGCGCGACCTTCAGGCCGAGGTCGGACGCACGAAACGCCGCCGTGTACCCGCCCGGGCCCGCGCCGATGACGACCACGTCGTGGTCGTACGTCGGGCTCGACGACGCCGACGCGGTGGTGCCCGGTCGCTGGCCGATCTTCAGCGGCTCGACGGGAATCGTCGACAGATAGGGCTCGCCGCCATACGGCTCTGCCTGACGCGGGTGCGGGGCAGCCGGCGCCGGCACCTCCTCGGCCTCGATCTGCGGCGCACCGGCGAGTTCCATGACCATCGTGCCGGTCGCCACCTTGTCGCCCGGCTGGATCAGGATCTTCGCGATGACGCCCCGCATGGGCGACGGCACCTCCATCGTCGCCTTGTCGCTCTCGAGCGTCACAAGCGGCGTGTCCTTTTCGACCGTGTCGCCCACGCGCACCAGCAGCTCGACGACCGACACTTCCGCCGTGGTGCCGAGGTCTGGCAGCCGGATCTCGCGCGTGGGTGTGCCCGGCGGCTTCGCGCCGCGGCCCACGGTGCTCACGGGATCGCCCTCAGCAGGCCGTCGACGTTCGCGAGCGCCTCGGCCAGGAACGACGTGAAGCGCACGGCCGCCGCGCCGTCGATGACGCGGTGGTCGTACGACAGCGACAGCGGCAGCATCAGGCGCGGCACGAAGCCGCCGTCCCGGTAGACGGGCCTGTGCGCCGACCGGGACACGCCGAGGATCGCCACCTCGGGCGCGTTGATGATCGGCGTGAACGCCGTGCCGCCGATGCCGCCCAGGCTCGAGATCGTGAAGCAGCCGCCCTGCATCTCGGCCGCCGACAGCTTGCCGGCGCGGGCCTTTTCGCTGAGCTCGGCGAGATCGCGCGCGAGCTCGAACACGTCCTTGCGGTCCGCATCGCGCACGACCGGCACGACCAGGCCGTGCGGCGTGTCCGCGGCGAAACCCACGTGCACGTATTTCCGGTACACGAGTTCGCCCGCTTCGGCATCGAGCGCCGCGCAGAAAAGCGGGAACTTCTGCAGAGCCTGCACGCACGCGCGCATGACGAACGCGAGCGGCGTGAGCTTGAGGCCACGCTCGCTGGCCTGGCCCTTGAGGTTCGCGCGCGCCTGCTCCATGTCGGTGATGTCGGCTTCGTCGAACTGGGTGACGTGCGGCACGTTGACCCAGCTCGCGTGCAGGCGTGGACCGGAGATCTTCTGGATGCGCGAGAGCGGCCGGCGCTCGACGGGCCCGAACGAGCCGAAGGCGACGGCGGCGACCCTCGGCAGCGCGCCGCCGCCCGCCGGTGCGGTGCCGCCCCCGGTCGCCAGCGCGCGCTTGACCCAGCCTTTCACGTCCGCGTCGGTGATGCGGCCCTTGTCGCCCGTGCCCTGCACCCTGGCGAGGTCGACACCCAGCTCGCGCGCGAGCTTGCGAATCGACGGGCTCGCGTGGGCGCGCGAGAAGCCGGGCTCGTCGATCAGCGCCCCGGTTGCCGGTGCGGATCCGGACGGCGTGCCTGGTGCCCGCGCGGAGACCGGCGGCATGGCAGGCGCCGGAGCGGCCTGCAGCGACGGCTCTGCCGCCACCGCACGCGCGGGCTGAGCCACCGGCGCAGCCTCTTCCGTGCCCGCGGCGGCTTGCGCGGGTTCGGCGGCCGGCCGCTCCGGGCCTCCCGCCGCCGATGCAGCCTCGACGATCGCGACGACGTCGCCCTGCGACACGCGCGAGCCGCGCTGCAGCCTGACCTCACGCACGACGCCCGCCGCGACGGCGGGCACGTCCATGGTCGCCTTCTCCGTTTCGAGCGTAATCAGCGGCGCGTCGACCTCGATGGCGTCGCCCGGCATGACCAGCACGTCGATCACCTCGACGTCCCTGTAAGCGCCGATGTCCGGCACCCGCATTTCGATGAGACCGTTCGCCATTTCGCTCACCTCGCGCTCAGACCGTCACCGGGCTGGGCTTTTCGGGATCGATGCCGAACTTCTCGATCGCGCTGCGCGCCGTGCCGCGGTCGAGCTGGTCTTCGTCCGCGAGCGCCTTGAGCGTGGCGATCACGACGTAGCGGTGGTCCACCTCGAAGAAGTGCCGCAGGGCGGCCCGTGAATCGCTGCGCCCGAAGCCGTCGGTGCCCAGAACGTGGTATGTGCCGGGCACCCACTGGCGGATCTGGTCGGGCACGAGCCGCATGTAGTCGGTGGCCGCGACGAACGGCCCCTGCTGCTTCGACAAGACCTCGCGCACGTAGGGTACGCGCGGCAACAGGTCCGGATGGAGCATGTTCCAGCGTTCGATGTCGAGCGCCTCGCGCCGCAGCTCCGAGAAGCTCGGCGCGCTGAACACGTCGGCCGCGACGCCGTATTCCTGCTCGAGCATCTCGGCCGCCTTCAGCACCTCGCGCAGGATCGTGCCCGAGCCCAGCAGATTCGCACGCACCTTGCCCTTGCCACCCTGTCGCAGCGGATAGAGGCCCTTGAGGATGCCTTCACGCACGCCGTCCGGCATCGCCGGCTGCACGTAGTTCTCGTTCATCACCGTGACGTAGTAGAAGACCGGCTCCTGCTCCGCAAACATGCGACGCAACCCGTCCTGCACAATCACGGCAAGCTCATAGGCGAACGTCGGATCGTACGCGACGCAGTTCGGGATCGTCGTCGCGACCAGCTGGCTGTGGCCGTCCTGGTGCTGCAGGCCCTCGCCCGCCAGCGTCGTGCGACCGGCCGTGCCGCCGACCAGAAAGCCACGCGTACGCATGTCGCCGGCCGCCCAGGCAAAATCGCCGACGCGCTGGAACCCGAACATCGAGTAGTAGATATAGAAAGGCACCATGTAGACGCCGTGGTTCGCGTAGGCCGTGCCCGCCGCGATCCAGCTGCACATGGCGCCGCCCTCGTTGATGCCTTCCTCGAGGATCTGGCCTTGCTTGTCCTCGCGGTAGTAGAGCAGCTGGTCGGCGTCCTGCGGCGTGTAGAGCTGCCCCATCGACGAATAGATGCCGATCTGGCGGAACATGCCCTCCATGCCAAAGGTGCGCGCCTCGTCGGGCACGATCGGCACGACGTGCCGGCCGATGCCCTTGTCCTTGATCAGAATGCCGAGCAGGCGGACCAGCGCCATGGTCGTCGAGATCTCGCGCTCGCCCGACGCCTCGAGCAGCGCAGCGAACGCCTCGAGCGGCGGCACCTCGAGTGGCCTGGCGGTGACGCGCCGCTGCGGCAGGTGGCCACCGAGTACGCGACGGCGTTCCCGCAGGTATTGGAGCTCCTCGCTGTCCGGCGCCGGACGGCAGTACGGCACCTGCGCGATGTCCTGGTCGGAGACCGGGATGTTGAAGCGGTCGCGGAAATCACGCAGCGCCGCGTCGTTGAGCTTCTTCTGCTGGTGAGTGATGTTCTGGCCTTCACCAGCGGCGCCCATGCCGAAGCCCTTGACCGTCTTGGCGAGGATCACCGTCGGCTGACCCCGGTGCTCGATCGCCGCGCGGTACGCGTTGTAGACCTTGCGCGCGTCGTGACCGCCGCGGTTGAGGCGCCAGATCTCCTCGTCCGACATGTTGGCCACCATTTCCTTCAGTTCGGCGTACTTGCCGAAGAAGTGCTCGCGCGTGTAGGCGCCGCCCTTGGCCTTGAAGTTCTGGTACTCGCCGTCGACGCATTCCATCATCAGGCGCCGCAGCAGGCCGCTGGTGTCCTTGTGCAGCAGCGGGTCCCAGCGCGAGCCCCACAGCACCTTGATGACGTTCCAGCCCGCGCCCAGAAACGCCGCCTCGAGTTCCTGGATGATCTTGCCGTTGCCGCGCACGGGGCCGTCGAGACGCTGCAGGTTGCAGTTGATCACGAACACGAGGTTGTCGAGCTTCTCGCGCACGGGCATGGTGATCGCGCCGAGCGATTCGGGCTCGTCCATCTCGCCGTCGCCGAGGAACGCCCAGACCTTGCGGTCGCTCGGCGGCACGATGCCGCGGTGCTCGAGGTAGCGCGTGAAGCGCGCCTGGTAGATCGCCATCATGGGCCCGAGGCCCATCGACACCGTGGGGAACTGCCAGAAGTCCGGCATCAGCCAGGGGTGCGGATACGAGGACAGCCCGCCGCCGCCGACCTCCTCGCGGAAGCGGCGCAGGTGCTCCTCGGTGAGCCGCCCTTCGAGGTAAGCGCGCGCATAGATGCCCGGCGCCGAGTGACCCTGGATGAACACCATGTCGCCCGGGTGCACGTCACTCGTCGCGCGCCAGAAGTGATTGAAACCCACCTCGTAGAGAGTCGCGGCCGACGCATAGCTCGCGATGTGCCCGCCGTACTCGGAACTCTGGCGGTTGGCCTGCACGACCATCGCCATCGCATTCCAGCGCAGGTACGCCTCGATGCGCCGTTCGAGCGCGCGATCCCCGGGATACGGCTGCTCCTGGCCGACCGAGATGGTGTTGACGTACGCGGTGTTCGGCTTGAACGGCAGGTACGCGCCGGAGCGACGCGTGAAGTCGATGACGCGCTCGAGCAGGTACTGCGCGCGCTCCGGGCCGTGCGTCCTGAGGACCGAATCGATGGACTCGAGCCACTCCCGCGTTTCGGTCGGGTCGGCATCATCGTTCCTGGAAGCTTCGAACATCGTCGCGGATCTCCAGCCCGGGCGGGCGCCGCACACCGGCTTCGTCGCCACATGATTTGCCGTGGTCCCCCTGCTAGCATGCGGCGCGCCCGGTGCGCCCGGCCGCGGGGAGCGGCGTGGACAAGTCCGCAATGATCCGGTCGGGGTCCGGCAGGGTCAAGGCAACCTGCAGGCAACCGATCGGGAACAACGATGCAGACACTTCCGCCCGCCTCGTCAGTGCGCGTCATCACTCGCCGCTTTGCGCTGTCGGAGGATGGCCTGGCCAGTACCGACGCCGCGGCGTTCGTCCTGCCTCGCACACCGGGCGGCGCCGCCCGGGTGGCTGCGCTGCCGCACGGCGCACTCTGGAAAGCCCTGCTCGCGGGCGAGCGGCGGGCCGGCAACGAGTGGCCCGTGCTGGTGACGCGGCTGCCGAACAGGCGCCACACGCTGGCGGTCGTCGGGTTCGTCAAGCCGGCGGCCACGGGCTTCGAGCGACTCGATCTGGCCGGCAAGCTGGCAAGGGAACTGATCCGGCCCGGAGTCGCGCAACTGCAGTTGCACGGCGTCGCGTTCCGTGAAGATGCGGAGCGCGATGACGCGCTGGAGGCCGTGCTGAGCGCGGTGCTCGCGCATGCGGCGCCGATGCCGGAGCGGAAGTCGAAGCCGACCGCGCCGGCGAGCCTCACGCGCGTGCGCGTCGCAACCGACGGGCCCGGCGCGTTCGAGCGCAGCGTGGCGATCGCCGAGGGCAACCACCTCGCCCGCTGGCTCGCGCAACTGCCGCCCAACGTGCTCGATACGGTCGGATATCGCACGGCGCTGCAGCAGCTCGCGCAGCGCGAAGGCTGGTCGTTCCGCTTTCACGGCGTCGCCGGACTCGAGAAGCTCGGTGCAGGCGCGTTCCTCGCCGTCGCGCGCGCGAATCCGCACCGCGGCGCCGGCATCGTGCGGCTGACCTACCGGCCACGTGGCTCGCGCCGGACCGGACCCGCCGTGGCCCTCGTCGGCAAGGGCATCTGCTTCGACACCGGCGGCATCAACCTGAAGCCGCACAAGAGCATGCTCATGATGCACGGCGACATGCAGGGCAGCGCGGTCGCCGTCGGCACCCTGCTCGCGCTCACGCGCTTGCAGGCACCCTTTCCGGTGGACTGCTGGCTCGCGATCACCGAGAACCAGATCGGACCGACGGCCTACCGGCCGCAGGAAGTCGTGCGGGCAGCGAACGGCGTCACGATCCAGGTGATCCACAGCGACGCCGAGGGCCGCATGGCGCTCGCCGACACGCTGGCCCTCGCCTCGCGCGAGAAGCCACGCCTGCTGCTCGACTTCGCGACGCTGACGGGCGCGTGCGTCGTCGCCATCACCGACCGCTATGCGGGCGCGTTCACCAACCGCGCGGACCTGCACGACTGGCTGCAGCGCGTCGGCCGCGACAGCGGCGAGCGCGTATGGTGCTTCCCGATGGACGAGGATTTCGACGTCGAGCTCGAGAGCAAGGTCGCCGACGTCCAGCAGTGCACGCCCGACAGCAAGGGCGACCACATCCTGGCGGCACGATTCCTCAGCCGTTTCGTCGAGCCGGACGTGCCCTGGGTGCATTTCGACCTGGCCGCCTCGGAGCACAAGGACGGCCTGGCGCACGTGCCCACCGAATTCACGGGCTTCGGGGTACGCTATGCGGTCCATCTGCTCGGCGACGCGGCCGGGCTCCATGAGCGACTGCAGGGCCCGACTTGAACACGACCGACACGCTGACGCTGCGACGCCCCGACGACTGGCACATCCACTTCCGCGACGGCGTCCACCTGGCGGCCGTGCTCCCCTTCACGGCCCGGCAGTTCGGTCGCGCGCTCGCCATGCCGAACCTGAAGCCGCCGATGACGACGACCGCGGCGCTGGTCGCGTATCGCGAACGTCTGCTCGCCGCCGTGCCGGCGGGGCTCGCGTTCGAGCCGATGATGACGCTGTACCTGACGGACCAGACGACGCCCGAGGAAATCCGGCGTGCCCGCGACAGCGGCTTCGTGGTCGGCGCCAAGCTGTACCCGGCGGGCGCGACGACCCACTCGGACGCCGGCGTCACCTCGATCGACGCGGTGTGGCCGGTGCTGGAGGCGCTGGCGGAGCACGGCCTCGTGCTGCAGGTGCACGGCGAAATGACCGGGCCCGAAGTCGACGTCTTCGATCGCGAGCAGGCCTTCATCGACCGCGTGCTGAGCCGCGTCGTCGCGCGCGTGCCGGGCCTCAGGGTCGTCTTCGAGCACATCACGACGCGCGGCGCCGTGGATTTCGTGCGCGGCGCGCGTGCCGGCGTGGCCGCGACGATCACGCCCCAGCACCTGCTGCTGAACCGCAACGCGCTCTTCGAGGGCGGCCTGCGCCCGCACCATTACTGCCTGCCGGTGCTCAAGCGCGAGCACGACCGCGAGTCGCTCGTGGCGGCCGCGACGGGCGACGACCCGCGTTTCTTCCTGGGCACGGACAGCGCGCCGCACGCGCGGCACGCCAAGGAGGCGTCGTGCGGCTGTGCCGGCGTCTTTTCGGCGCATGCGGCGATCGAACTCTATGCCGAGGCCTTCGACCGCTCCGGACGCCTCGATCGCCTCGAAGCGTTCGCCTCGGAGCGCGGCGCGGACTTCTACGGGCGCGCGCGCAACGCCGGGACGATCACCTTGCGACGCGAGCCGTGGACCGTACCCGACAGCTACGCGTACGGCGCCGACGCCGACCGGCTGGTGCCCTTTCGCGCCGGCGACACGATCGCCTGGCGTCTCGTGGACGCGCGCTGATGGACGAGTTCGTGTTCGTCGAGCCGCGTATCGCGGACCGCTTCCGCGGCTTCCTGCCCGTGGTCATCGACGTCGAGACCGGCGGGTTCAATCACCAGACGGACGCGCTGCTCGAAATCGCCGCGGTCATGATCGAGATGACCGCCATGGGCGAACTGCGGCCCGGCACCACCTGGCGCTACCACGTCCAGCCGTTCCACGGATCCCGGCTCGACCCCGCGTCGCTCGCCGTGACGGGCATCGATCCGCACCACCCGCTGCGCCCCGCGATACCGGAAAAGGAAGCGCTGGCGCAGTTGTTCCGCGAGGTGCGACGCGAAGTGCGCGAGCGTCAGTGCACGCGCGCGGTGCTGGTCGGGCACAACGCCGCCTTCGACCTCAATTTCCTCAACGCCGCGGTAGCGCGCACCGACATCAAGCGCAACCCGTTCCACCCGTTCTCGAGCTTCGACACGGCGACGCTCGGCGGCGTCGCGTTCGGCCAGACCGTGCTCTCACGCGCGATCGTCGCGGCGGGGTTCGATTGGGATCCGGATGCGGCGCATTCGGCCATCTACGACGCGGAGAAGACCGCAGCGCTGTTCTGCAACATCTGCAACCGCTTCCGCGGCCTCTACGAGGAGGCACGGGAGCGCGCGCCGCTGCCGGCGCAGCGCGAAGCGGCTCCTCCGCCGGAAGCCGACGGAGGAGCCTGACGCGGCCGGCCGGCGCGACGCCGCACCGGACCGGATCAGGCCCTGGCCTGGCTGGCCGCCCCGGCGTCGGTGAGAACCTGCTGCAGCTCGCCCTTCTGGTACATCTCGTTGATGATGTCCGAGCCGCCGACCAGCTCGCCATTGACATAGAGCTGCGGGTAGGTGGGCCAGTTCGAATACCGCTTGAGGGCCTCGCGGACCTCGGGATCCTCGAAGATGTTCACGTACGCGAACGACGCGCCGCACGCCTCGAGCGTGCGCACCGCCGACGCGGAAAACCCGCACTGCGGGAAGTCGGGCGTGCCCTTCATGTAGAGCATGACCGGGTTCGACTGGAGCTGTTCCTTGATGCGTTGAATGACGTCCGACACGTTGCTTACCTCTCGGCCCCGTGCGGAGCCCTGCGTAGAACCGGATTATGACGCCGCCGCTCGCGGTCTCGCGACCTTTCGACAGCGGACGCGCGCCACGACCTGCCGCTGCTCCACGGCCGCCATGCGGCCCCAGCGCGCGATCTCCCCGAGCGTGCGTCGGCACCCGAGACAGGTGCGCGTGACTTCGTCGACGACGCAGACCTGCAGGCACGGTGAGGTGCGACGGGACTCGGTCATGCTGCCGTGGATGACGCTCGCCTGCCGTTGAATTATGGGGGTCGGTCCCCTATCCTGCCAACCGACGCAAGGGCGGGAACGATCATAACTCCCTGCCGCCAATAAGATTTTTCACCTCGGGAGGAGTCGCGACCATGAACCCACTGCTCACCGTCCGTGGCGCCATCACGACCGGCTTCGTGCTGGCCCTCGTGCTGGCGATACTGATCGCGCCGACCGCGTTCCACGAACTCGGGCTGGCGCGCTGGCTGCACATACTCTCGGGCATCACCTGGATCGGCCTGCTCTACTACTTCAACGTCGTCCAGGTCCCGGCGCTCGCGGAGGCAGCGGCGGACAAGGGCGGGCCGGGCGGCGCCGGCATCAGCAAGTACGTGGCCCCGCGCGCGCTGCTGTGGTTCCGGTGGGGTGCCGTAGCGACCTGGTTCACGGGCTTCTGGTACCTGGCCCGCAATCACGCGCTCGGCGCGTTCGCGCTGGGCCTCGGCGGCGAGACCGTCGACGTCTACCAGCAGGTCATCGGCGTCGGGGCCTGGCTCGGCACGATCATGCTGTTCAACGTCTGGGTGCTGATCTGGCCGAACCAGAAGAAGCTGCTCGGGCTCACGCCGGCCAGCGACGAGGAGAAGGCCAGCGCCCGCAAGGTCGCGCTGCTCGCGTCGCGTGCGAATTTCGTGCTGTCGGTGCCGATGCTGATGTGCATGGCCTCCGCCGGGCACGGAGCGAACCTCGGCCTGCCGCTCTGACATGGCGCCACCGCCCGGTGCGCCGCACCGCACGCGATCGCACGACCCGCACGCCGCGCTCCTCGTGCCAGGCGACCTCGCGCAGTGCGTCGCCGTGGCGCTCGCGGAGGACGTCGGAAGCGGCGACCTCACGGCGGCGCTGGTGCCGGCGCAGCGCCGCGGCCGCGCGACGGTGATCACGCGTGAGAGCGCCGTCATCGCCGGTCGACCCTACGTCGACGAGGTGTTCCGGCAGGTCGACGCGCGGGTCGTCGTCGAATGGGGCGTGGCCGACGGCGACGCCGTCCGACCGGAGCAGATTCTCTACCGCCTGACCGGTCCCGCCCGCTCGCTGCTGACGGGCGAGCGCACGGCGCTGAACTTCCTGCAACTGCTCTCGGCCACCGCGACCGCCACCCGTCGCTACGTGGACGCACTCGCCGGGCTGTCGTGCCGCGTGCTCGACACGCGCAAGACCCTGCCCGGCCTGCGCAACGCGCAGAAGTACGCGGTGCGCTGCGGCGGCGGCGTGAATCACCGCCACGGGCTCTACGACGGCATCCTGGTCAAGGAAAACCACATCGTCGCCGCGGGCTCGATTGGCGCGGCGGTGGCGGCCGCGAAGACCGCCGCGACGGGCGTACTGATCGAGGTCGAGGTCGAGACGCTCGACGAGCTGCGGCAGGCGCTCGACGCCGGCGCCGACATGGCCCTGCTCGACGAGTTTTCGCTCGAGCAGCTGCGCGCGGCCGTCGAGCTGAACCGCGCCCACGCAAATGGTCCGATCGAGCTCGAAGCCTCGGGCAGCGTCACGCTGGAGACGGTCCGGCAGATCGGGCAGACGGGCGTCGACTTCGTCTCGGTCGGCTCGCTGACCAAGCACGTCAGGGCGGTCGACCTGTCGATGCGCTTCGAGTACGCGGATTGAGCGGCGATCCGGCGGGTTCCGCCGCTGGCGATCGACCCCCGGGTCGCGACCGGTCCGGGTGTCCGTCCGGGCGACTTATCGGCTTTCCAAGGAGCCCGGACGGACACCCGGACCGGTCGTGAACCAAGGCACGCCTGCGGGTCGCGGACCGCTCACTGGCTCGCCGCCACCTTGAGGATGCGCTGCGGCGAGGCGATGCCGTAGCCCTGTGCATAGTCGACGCCGAGGTTGCGCAGCATGGCGATGATCTCTTCGTTTTCGGCGAACTCGGCGATGGTCTTCTTGCCCGTCAGGTGCCCGATCTCGTTGATCGACCGCACCATTTCGCGGTCGATCTGGTCGTGCAGGATCTCCTTGACGAAGCTGCCGTCGATCTTGAGGAAATCGACCGGGAAGTGCTTGAGGTAGCCGAACGATGACAGCCCCGTGCCGAAGTCGTCGAGCGCGAACCGGCAGCCGATCTCCTTCAGCGACTGGATGAAGCGGTTCGCCTGCGAATAGCTGTTGATCGCCGCCGTCTCGGTGATCTCGAAGCAGATCTTCGAGCCGTCGATGCCGCTCGAACGCAGCTGCTCGATGACGAACGGCAGGAATTTCTCGTCGGTGATGCTCTGGCCGGACAGGTTGATGGAGCACAGCGCCAGCCGCTCGCGTTCGTCGGCTTCCGAAACCAGCCAGCGCAGCGCGTTCGACACGACCCAGCGGTCTATCTGCGGCGTGATGCCGTAACGCTCGGCCGCGTGGATGAAGCTCTGCGGCGAAACGATCTTGCCGGCCTCGTCGCGCATGCGCAGCAACAGCTCGTAGTGCGAGCCCGGGTCGTGGCCCTGCAGTGGTGCGATGGTCATGCGGAACAGCTCGAAGCGCGATTCTTCGAGCGCGTTGTTGATGCGCGCCGCCCACTGCATCTCCTTGCGGCGGCGCATGAGGTCCATGTCGTTTTCCTGGAAGCTGAAGACGCGGTTGCGCCCCGCCTCCTTCGCCGCCGCACAGGCGCTGTCGGCTGCGGAGAGCAGCGCCGCCACGTCCTCGCTGTCGCCTGTGATCGGCACCACCCCGACGCTGCAGCCCAGGCGGAACGTGCGCTCCTCCCAGACGAACCGGTAGCCGCGGATCGTCTCCTTGAGCTGCTCGGCCATCCTGAGCGCCTCGTCGAGCGAGCAGCTCTCGAGCAGCACGCCGAACTCGTCGCCACCGAGGCGCGCAAGCGTGTCGCGCCAGCGGATCTTGGTCTTGAGCAGCGCGCCCACCTGCCCGAGCAGCGCGTCGCCGGCGCTGTGGCCGCAGGTGTCGTTGATGATCTTGAACTGGTCGACGTCGAGGTGGCACAGCGCGTAGGAGGTCTCGCGCGCCTTGGCGCTGCGCAGCGACCGCTCGAGCCGCTGCTCGAACTCGCGGCGGTTCACGAGGCCGGTCAGGACGTCATGGCTCGCGTGATAGGAGAGCTTGCGGTTCAGCTCGCGGCTCTCGCTCACGTCGTGGAAGACGAGCACGCCGCCGCAGACGGCGCCCGTGCCGTCGCGGATCGGCGAGGCCGTGCTCTCGATGTACATCTCGTTGCCGTCACGCTTGATCAGCAGCGTCGGCCGCACCGTCTTGATCGCGCGTGCCCGGCGGATCGCCACCGACAGCGGGTTCTCGAGCGGCTCGCAGGTCTCCTCGTGGAAGCCGCGGAAGATCTCGTCGATGTTGCGACCCTGCGCCTCGTCGAACTTCCAGCCCGTGAGCTCCTCGGCCGTCGGGTTCAGGTACTCGACGACGAGGTGGCCGTCGGTGGTGATGACGCCGTCGCCGATCGACTGCAGCGTAATCTGCGCGCTCTCCTTCTCCTTGAACAGCGCGTCCTCGTACAGCTTGCGCTCGGTGATGTCGAACTCGACACCCACGAGCCGCCGCAGGCGGCCGGAGGAGTCGACGCGCGCCTTGGCGCGGCTCACGACCCAGCGCCAGTCGCCCTTGACGTGGCGCATGCGGTGGACGCTCTCGAACATCGGAATCTTGCCGGCGACGTGGTCGCGGATCAGCGCCTGGACGCGTGCCATGTCGTCGGGATGCACGAGACGGCGCCAGTCGGGCGAGACGTTCGGGTCGTTCTCCTCGTACCCGAGCATCTTCTTCCAGCGCGGCGAGAACCAGACCGTGTTGTTCTCGACGTCGAAATCCCAGAGCCCGTCGTTGGCCGAAGGCAGCGAGAGCGCGTTGCGTTCCTCGAGCTTGGACAGGTAGCGCTGCACGCGCAGCCGTTCCAGCCCGGCGGCGAAGCTCGACCCGACCAGCTTGAGCATCAGGTGCAGGTTCGCGTCCCAGCCGTCCTGGCGCGGCTGCGACGAGAACAGCGCCACGAAGCCGCAGACCCGATCGCCGAGCGACAACCCGCATACGAGCGCGGCGCGGATGTTCAGTTCCGCAAGTCTGGCGGCGTCGACCGCGTGGTCGCGACGCGGCTCGAGCGTGTCGCGGATCTCCGCGAGACGCAGGTGCTCGAGCCGGCCCGCGAGCCCCGGCAGCCTGTCGACCGCGTCCCCCTTCAGGACCTGCGGATCGAACGGCGCGAGCAGCCCGGTGGCCGCGGCGACGCGCTCGATGACGCGGCGCTCGCCATCTAGCAGCGCAATGCATATGGCGTCGACACCGGTGGTGTCGCGCAGCGCCTCGAGATTGCGCTTGACGCAGTTGTCACCGGATTCGCCCGTCAGACCGACGAAATCGACGGCAACCTTGGTGACGAGGACGTCGAGCCCCACGGAAGCGCGATTGCCGCCGGTACCGAAGACGAACTGCGTCGACAGGAAATCGATTGCTTCCTGCGGTTCGTCGCCACCGTTGGTCGGCGGGGCTGCGGCGGACATCGCGCTGTTCGGTCTCCCTGTTCGCGGGCGCCGCGACCTGCGCGTACCCGGCACACGCGAGGTCCGCCCTGGACGAATTCTGCGGCGACCGCGCGTACGCGCGTCGGATTCTGACAGAAAGCGTCAGGAATTCAAGCTAACCGGCTGAATTTGCTGACGCATTCAGCGGCATGTACCAGCGGGCACGACGCCAATCGCCGCGCGCGACGCAAGCCGCGTCCGCCGCGCCACCCGTCACGAGAAACCAGGTCTGGCGATTTGCACGCGCGAGCTCGCGCGCCCGCGTGCCGGCGAAGCAGGTCGCCCGCGCCTTGTCGTCGAGCAGCAGCGCACGTCCCGGCTTCGCCGCATACCACGCCGCTGCGTCCGCCGCCTCCTGCTCTCTCTCGCGCCAGCGGGCATGGCCGAAATTGACGCTCGGCCGGTCCAATGCAAGCAAGTACTGTTCTTTCGCGCCGACGAGCCCCAGTTCCGCGATGCCGGCGGCCTGCGCGGCGACGATGCCCATGAACGCCCGTCCCGAACGTTGAGCGTCGATGCGGGGATAGACGACGAAGCCGATCGTGACGAGTGCGGCCGCGAGCGTCGCACCATAGGCGAGCCAGCCGTCACGGACGCGGAACCCGGCGCAGGCCGCGAGGCCCGCGACACCGGCGAGAGCGAGCGGCAGCGCGGGTGCGAGGTCGTAGTCGCGCACGGCCCGGGCCGTCGCTGTGCCATCGATGGCGAAATGGAGCGCTGCGAGCGTCAGCAACGCGCCGAGCGCCGCCGCCAGCCCGAAGGCGAACCGCCGCGTCCCGGCCCGGCGCAGCAGCTCCGGCAACCAGGGCGCCGCCGCCATGGCCAGCGCGGGCACGGCCGGCAGCACATACACGCCGCGCTTGCCGGAACTGGCGCTGAAGAACAGCAGCACGACGACGACCCAGCACAGCAGCACGGCGACGAACGTGTCGCGCGCGCCCGCGGCGGGCCGCAGTGCCGCGCGCCAGCGCGGCCAGAGCCACGGCAGCAATGCGACGAGCGGCAGCCAGAGCACCGGCACGACGTAGGTGAAGTAGTACCAGACCGGCGCGTGGTGATGCCACGCCTCGGCGTAGCGCGTGACCGTCTGATGAAACAGGATCTCGTTGCGGTACGCGAGCAGTTCGCCGCCGGCCGACGTCACCAGCATCATGGGCACGAACCAGACGGCGATCGCCCCGAAGAAAAAGACCGGGCCGAGCCACCAGCGGTGATCGCGAGCGCTCGCGGTCGCCGGCCAGCCGCGGGCGCGCAGCACGGCGAACGGCACGAGCAGGAGCAGCGGCAGGAATCCCACGCCCTTGGTGATCACGCCGACACCCGCTGCCGCCCAGCCGAGAAGGAACCAGCCGAAGGCCGGCCCGGCGAACAGGTGCCGCAGCAGGCCGTACAGGCTCAGCGTCGTGACGAAGCAGAGCACGCCGTCGATCTGCGCCTGGCGGAACTGCCAGACGAACTGGAACGTCACCAGCAGGACGAGCGCGCCCGCGAACGCGGCCTCGCGACCCCGGATACGCCGCACCAGGTCGTACACGAGTACGACCGTCCCGACGCCGGCGAGCAGCGACGGCAGCAGGAACCCGAGACGCGTCGAACCCGTCACCGCCATCGCGACCGCGAGCAGCCAGAAATAGACCGGGGGCTTGTCGGCATAGGGGTCGCCGCCGACGCGGGGAATCATCCAGTCGCCCGAGCGCAGCATGTCCTGCGCGACCAGCGCGAAACGCGGTTCGTCGGCGGGCCACGGATCGCGCAGGCCGAAACCGACGCCCATCAGGAGCAGCGCGAGGCCGGCCAGCCACAGCAGGTCCGTCGTGACGTCACCCGTGGATGCGGCGCCCGGTCGCAGCCAGCGATCGAGCAGTGACGTAGCGGCGGCGCTGCCCCGCACCGGCTCAGGTCTCCTCGTGGATCCCGGCACGCGGCGACGCGCGACGGATGAGCCAGCTCACGCCGAACAGGTCCACGATGCCGACCCAGAGGCGGTTGTGCAGGCCGTACTTGGAGACGCCCCGCGTGCGCTCGCGGTGATGCACCGGCAGCGAGATCACCTCGTAACCCTCGCGCTGGAACAGCGCCGGCATGAAGCGATGCATGTTGCGGAAACGCGGCATGTGCATGAACACGTCGCGGTCGAAGACCTTGATGCCGCAGCCGGTGTCGGGCGTGCCGTCGCCGAGGATCGACGAGCGGACGCCGTTCGCCACGCGCGACGACACGCGCCGCAGCCAGGTGTCGCGGCGCGTCGTGCGGTTGCCCATGACGAGCTTGAGCCGCGGCGTCGCGGGGTCGAGCAGCGCCGCGAGCAGGCTCGGGAAGTCGGCGGGGTCGTTCTGGCCGTCGCCGTCGAGCGTCGCGATCCAGCGGCCGCGTGCGTGACGCACGCCGGTCGCCACGGCCGCGCTCTGCCCTGAGCGCCGCAGGTGGCTCAGCAGGCGGATCTCAGGCATGTCGAGGGTGCGGGCCTGCCGCACGGCGGCCGCTGTCCCGTCCGTGCTGCCATCGTCGACGAAGACCTGCTCGAACGCGTACCTGCCGGCGAGCGCCGCGTGGATCTCGCGCGCGAGCGGCAGCACGTTGTCTTCTTCGTTGCAGACGGGGATGACGACGGAGACGTCAGGCGCCATCGCCGGGTTCGGGGCTTGCATCGCGTTGGGCTGGCAGTGCGCTCGTGGTTTGTGCGGCGGCCGGCGGCCGGGCCGTCGGGTAGTATAGACGGTCGCAGGCCAGCGGCCGCAGCCGGCACCTGTCGGCCTGGAAGCATCCCATCGTGAAGGACAGACTCGCCCGCTCACACGAAACCCAGGCGTCCGAAAGCCGTCGCCTCGGTTGGGCGCTCGCCATCACCGCCACCTTCATGGTGGTCGAGGTGGCAGGCGGTATCCTCTCGGGCTCGCTCGCGCTGCTGGCCGACGCCGGCCACATGCTCACGGACGCCGGGGCCCTCGCGCTCGCCTGGTTCGCAGCGCGCCTCACGCTACGACCCACGAACCCGCGGCGCTCCTATGGCTATCACCGCGCGCAGGTGCTGGCTGCCTTCGTCAACGCCATCGCGCTGTTCGTCATCGTCGCGTGGATAGTCGTCGAGGCCGCGCGCCGCCTCATGGCGCCGCCGGAGGTGGAAGGCTCGACGATGCTGGGCGTGGCGATCGCCGGCCTGTCGGCAAACGTCGCCGTCTACCTGACGCTGCACAAGGGCGGCACGGACAACCTGAACGTCGAAGCGGCGCGGCTGCACGTGCTCGGCGATCTGCTCGGCTCGATCGGCGCCATCGTCGCGGCCGGCGTGATCGTCGCGACCGGCTGGACCCCGATCGACCCGCTCCTGTCCGTGCTGGTCGCCGCGCTGATCCTGCGCAGCGCCTGGGGGCTGCTCGGCAAGTCGACACGCATCCTGATGGAAGACGCGCCCGAGTCGGTCGATCCGGAGGCGCTGCGGCAGACACTGGTCGCGACTGTCGGCGGCGTGCGCGGCGTGCACGACGTACACTGCTGGTCGCTGACGACGGGCCAGACCATGCTGACTCTGCACATGCAGCTCGAGCGCGGCGCCGACGCCCCGACCGTGCTGCGCGAGGCTAAACGCGTGCTTGCCGAACGCTTCGACATCGCGCATTCCGCGCTTCAGCTCGAACTCGACGAATGCCCGGACGAGGCGTGACGCCGCCGCCCGTACGACCCAGGAACGATGAGCGACAACGACGATTCCCCCACGGCCAGCGAGCCGCAGTCGCGTACGCACGAGCCGCTGCGCAACACCTTGTACCGCAGGGTCACCAAGGGTCGGCGCCGGCTCACGCCCGCGCGCCTGTTCGCGTACCGCGTCGCAGTCGTGCTCGCCTGGTGGGTCGTGCGGACGCTGTGGGCCACCTGTCGCGTCACGCACGTGGCAGGCCTGGAGGCCGCGCGCCAGGCCGTGCGCGACGCCCGGTCGCTGATACCGGTGTACTGGCACCAGCACATGCTGTTCGGCGCGCGCGCGATACTCGACCTGCGCGGCGAGGGGCTCAAGGTCGGCTTCCTGATCAGTCCCTCGATCGACGGGACTGCGCCCACCCTGCTCGTCGAGAAGGTCGGCGGCGTCGTGATCCGCGGGTCATCGACGCACACCGGAGCCCGCGCGCTGCGCGACTACTACGAGACCATCGTCAGGCAGCAGGTCTCGCCCGTGATCACGCCCGACGGGCCGAAAGGCCCCCTGCACGAGTTCAAGCCGGGCGCGATCATGCTCGCGCAGATCACGGGTAGGCCCATCCTGCCGGTCGCGGTCGCGGCGTCGCGCCAGTACACGCTCCGGACCTGGGACGCGTTCGAGCTGCCGCTGCCGTTCAGCCGCATCGCCGTGGTCTACGGCGAGCCGGTGAAGGTCGCGCGCGCCATGGATGCGGCCGCGCTCGCGCAGTGGCAGACGACCCTGACGGCAACCTTACTGAGGCTGCGCGGCGAGGCCGAGGCTGCGCTCCACGGCGGCTGAGACCTCCGGCCCCTCGAGCGTGGTGGCCTCGATCACGAGGTCGAGCGGCGCTTGCGCGGCGACGCAGCCGACGATCGCCGCGTGCTGCAGTACGTGGTGGAGCACGTAGCGTCGCCCGCCGAACTCGCCGGTGACGAGCGCGTCGTCGAGACGCAGGTCCCGCAAGGCACGTAGACCCTGACCGGCGGCCTTGAGCACGGCCTCGGTCGCCGTCCAGCGCCGCAGGCGTTCCCGCGCCGCCGTGTCGTCGACCGTCTCGATGTCGAGACCCGGTTCGCCGCGGCGCGAGACGACGCAGGCGACGCACGTCGCAGTGTGGGAGACGCTGAAGCAGGGACCCTCGGCAAAGCGGAGCCGGCCGTCGGCCGACGTCGCCAGCATGCGCACCGCCGGCGGCACCCCGTCGAGACGAGCCGCGGCCGCGAGCGCGAGCGCGATGCCGCCGAGGCTCGCCGTACGCGCCTCAGGATCGCGCGACTCGAGTTGCAGCCGGCGCGCATAGGGCAGAGCACCGAGCAGCGCCCCGGTCCAGCGCGGCACGCCGTGAGGAGGCAGCGGCGCGTGTAGTAAAATTGCGGCTTTCACCCGCACGGATTGTCGCCGCGCCACGGCAGCAGCGCCACGCCCCGAATTGAGCAGCCTCAGGCAGACCGCAGCATTGTCCGGCGCCCCACCCGTCGCGCCCTTCGAGCACGACCTCGGCGACACGGGGGAGACGCTCGGCCTGCTCGTCGACGCGTTTGCGACGTGCGGCGACCTGTTCCGCGCGTATGCGCCGGCCCGGCGTTCGTGGACCTGGGTGGTCAGCCACCCGGACGACGTCAAGCACGTGCTGGTCACCAACCATCGCAACTACACCAAGGGTGTCGGCATCGACCGCGTCCGGCTGCTGCTCGGCAACGGCATCATGACCAGCGAGGGCGACCGCTGGCGCCGTCAGCGGCGCATGATGCAGCCGTGCTTCCGGCGTCGCGTCGTCGAGCGCTTCGACGCCATCGTGCGCGAGGAGAATGCGGCGCTGCTGGCCGAGTGGTCGGCCGCGGCGCGTGCCGGGGTGACGGTCAACGTGACCGACTCGCTGAGCCAGCTCACGCTGCGCACCATCCTGCGCGCGGTCTTTGGTGACGACGGCGCGGGCCTCGTGGGCCACGGCCTCGGCCAGTCGTTCATGCTGGTGGCGCGGGAAACACGGCGCGATACGCGCTTCGCCTACGAATTCCGGCAGCTCGCCCGGCACGTGCGCACGCTCCTGCACGAACGGTACAGTCGCGATGAACCCCGGCCCGGTTTCCTGCAGATGCTGGTCGCGGCGCGCGATCCGGACACGGGCGCGTCAATGACCGAGACCGAGGCCGTCGACGAGGCGATGACGCTGATCGTCGCGGGCCACGAAACCACCGCCAGCGCCCTGAACTGGACGTGGTGGCTGCTCGCCCGGCATCCGGTCGTCGCGGACGACGTGGTCGCGGAGCAGAGGTCCGCGGACGAACCGCAACGGTTCGCCTACGCCGATCTCGAGCGGCTGCCGCGCCTGCGCCGGGTGGTCGACGAGGCGCTGCGTCTGTATCCGCCGGGCTGGCTCATGACGCGGCGCAGCCTCGGGCCGGACCGTCTGGGAGGTCTTCCCCTGCCGCCGGGGACGGACGTGTTCATCAGTCCGTACCTGCTGCATCGCCACCCGCGGCACTGGCCGGACCCCGAGCGCTTCGACCCCGCGCATTTCGACCCTGCCGCTGTCGTAGCGCGCCACGCGTTCGCGTACATTCCGTTCGGGGCCGGGCCGCGGCACTGCATCGGACAGAACCTGGCGCTGTACCAGATGATGCTGCACCTGCACGGAGCACTGCGTCGCTTCCGGCCGGTCACGCTGGAGCCGCCCGCGCCGCGGCTCGAAGCCCGCATCAACCTGCGCATGGCGCAAGACATGCACATGAAAATCGAGGAACGATGATCAGATACCAGACGCTGCCCGAGATGCTCGACGACCGCGCCCGCAGCCAGGACGCGATCGTCTACCTGGAGGGCGAAGGCGCGGAGAAGCGGCTCACGCTCGCGAACCTGCGCAAGCGGGCGCTCGGCATCCTGTTCCACCTGCAGCGCACGGGCGCGCAGCCGGGCGACAGGCTGATCCTGCACGTCGCGAGCAACGAGCAGTTCATCGATGCCTACTGGGCCTGTCTCTACGGCGGCATCGTACCCGTGCCTGTGGCGGTCGGCATCAGCGACGAGCACAAGCACAAGTTGCTGCGCATCGCCCGGCTGCTCGGCCGGCCGCTGCTCTACACCGACAGGAAGCTGTGCGATCGACTCGCCGCCTTTGCCGCCACGTCGGACGAGCCCGAAACCTGGAACATTCTGAAGGCGCGCACGTTCCTCGTCGACGCGCTGGACGACATCTCGCGCCCCGGCACGCCCGCGCAGGTGGCGCCCGACCGCACGGCGTTCATCCAGTTCTCGTCCGGCTCGACGAGCGATCCCAAGGGCGTGGTGCTCACGCACCGCAACATCCTCAGCAATGCGGAAGGCGCGCGGCAGGCGGCCCGCTTTGCGCCCGAGGACGTCTCGCTGAGCTGGATGCCGCTCACGCACGACATGGGACTCATCGGCTTCCATCTGATGATGATGTACGCGGGCACGCAGCAGCACCTCATGCCCACGGACCTGTTCGTGCGCCGTGCGCTGCTGTGGCTCAAGTGGTGCTCGGAAAAGCGCGTCACGATCACCTGCTCGCCGAACTTTGGCTACCGTCACTGCCTGCGTGCGCTCGGCGACAAGACGCTCGAGGATCACGACTTCGCCGCCGTCCGGCTGATCTTCAACGGCGCCGAGCCGATATCGGTCGAACTGGCCGAGGAATTCCTCGACCGCCTCGCGCCCCGCGGCCTGCGGCGCACGGCGATGTACCCGGTGTACGGGCTCGCCGAAGCCTCGCTCGCGGTGTGCTTTCCCGAGCCGGGCACGCTGTATCGCTACATCACCGTGGACCGGCGCCAGCTCGGCGTCGGCGTCGCGGCGCGGCAGGTGGCGGCCGACGACCCGTCCGCGCTCAGGCTCATGTGCGAAGGCCGGCCCATCCCGTTCACGAGCGTGAAGCTCGTCGACGACGCGGGCGAGACGGTGCCTTCCGGCACGGTCGGGCACCTGCTCATGCGCGGCGACAACGTCACGGCCGGCTATTTCGACAACCCGGAGGCAAACGCGGCCGCAATCACGGCGGACGGCTGGCTGCACACCGGCGACCTCGCGCTCGAACTGGACGGCGAGCTGTACGTGACGGGCCGCTCGAAGGAAATCATCTTCGTCAACGGCCAGAACTACTACCCGCACGACCTCGAGGCCGTGGTCCAGCACGAGCCGGGCCTCGAACTCGGCAAGGTCGTCGCCGCGGGCGCGCGCGGCCCGCACGCCGCGACGGACGAACTCGTGCTGTTCGTGCTGCACCGGAGCGACATGGCCGCGTTCCTGCCGCTCGCGACCAGGGCGATGCACCTCGTCAACGAGCACGCCGGCGTCGAGGTCGCCCGCGTCGTACCTGTGCGACGCGTCCCGAAGACGACGAGCGGCAAGCTGCAGCGCGGCGCGCTCGCGAAAGCCTACGAGGACGGCGAGTTCGCCGCAGAAGTGGCCGAGTTCGACCGCGCATGGACGCAGACGCACGGTCACGGTCGCGCGGCCCGCGGCCGCATCGAGCAGCAACTCAAGGCGATCGTCGACGATGCCATGCCGGGCAAGCACGTCGACATCGACGACAACCTGTTCGACGTCGGCGCGAGCTCGCTCACGCTGATCCAGGTGCACGAGAAGATCGACGAACTCTACCCGGGCCTCGTCGACCTGACCGAGCTGTTCGACTTCCCGACCATTTCACTGCTGTCGAAGCACCTCGGGGAAAAGCTGCAGGCGCCGCCGCCCGGCTGAGGACGGCGCATCAACCGTCCGCGGCACCCTCCGGCGACCGGAGCTTCTTCCAGCGTCTGTGCGACCACCACCAGCCGGCCGGATCGGCCACGATGTCGCGCTCCAGGGCCCGCGCGTAGCGTTCGGTGGCCTCGCCGTCCGGCAGCCGCTCGCCGCGGGCGGTGAGCGGCTCGAGTTCGATCTCGTAGCACCCACGACGGCTGCGGCGCATCGCGACGAATACGATGGGCGCCCGCAGTCCGCGCGCGAGCCGCTCGGGGCCGCGGAAGAACGCCGTGCGCTGGTGCAGGAAGGTCGTCCAGTGCCGCTCCGGGCTCGTGCGCGGCACCTGGTCGGCGATCAGCCCGAGCGCCCTGGCCTGGCGGATCGTGCCGAGTTCCCTCATCGCCGACTTGGCCGGCAACAGCTTTGCGCCAAAGCGCGTGCGGATGGTCCTGAAATAGCGGTCCGTCCGCGCACCGCGCAGCGGCTTGTACAAGCCGACCAGCGCCGACCCCAGCTCGAGCGACAGCCGCAACAGCAGCCACTCGAAGTTGCACTGGTGCCCGCCGACGAACACCACGAGGCCGTGGCCGGCGGCAGACGCCTGCGACAGGATGCCCGCGGGGTCCCGCAGCACGACCCGCTGGCGCAGCTCGTCCGCGGACATGATGCGGGCGTAGTCGACCTCGGCGAAGACCTGCGACTGGCGTCGCACGAACTCGCGGGCGATGCCGGTGCGCGCTTTCGCGTCGGACTGCGGCAATGACCGCTGGAGGTTCCTGCGGATCACGCCGCGGCGCAACCCGAGGATGCGATAGGCGAGGAAGAAGAGCGCGTACGACAGCCAATAGCGCCAGCGCAGGCCCGCGGGCTCCTCACGCGTCGTTGCCGCGAGCCCGCCCGCGCCGCCGGACGTCGTGTGCTCAGTCATACAGCGGCTTCTCGCGCTTCCAGCGGTTGTACGCCCAGAAGTACTGCTCGGGACTGGCGCGCACATGGCCCTCGAGCGCCGCGACGTAGGCGCGCAGGATCTGCTCCGGCTCCTTGCGTGGTTCCCCCGGCAGCAGTTCGACGAGGCGCACGACGTACACCCCGCGCCGCTCCCGGTGCATGGCGGCGAAGTACGCGTCGTAGCCGAACTTCGCGCCGATCCAGCCGGGGCCTCCGTAGAACGCAGTCGACTGACCGAAGAAATCGATCCACACCTGCTGCGGGTTCTTCACCGACGGCGACTGGTCCGCCAGCATCGCAAGGAGCGGGATCTGCCCGCGCCGCTCGATCAGGTGCGGCACCAGTTGCTTCGTTTCGACCATCGTGCAACCAAACCGCTCGCGCAGGCCGCGCACGCAGCGCTCGAGCGTGTCGTTGCGCAGCCGCTTGTGAACCGCGGTGAGCGGCGCCGTAAAGCCCGTCGAGCAGCGCATCAGCAGCCATTCCCAGTTGGCGTGGTGCGCCGACAGGATCAGCACCTTGCGCCGGCTGGCCAGACGGTCCTCGATCGCTTCCGGATTCTCGAGGCGCACGTGTCCGGCGAGGGCCTGCGCGTCCATGATGGGCTCGTACGCGACCTCGGCAGCGAGTTCGCCGAGATAGCGGTAGAACGCGCGCTCGACTTCGCGCCGGCGGGCCGCCGAAGCCGACGGCAGACAACGCGCGACGTGGCGCCGCACGAGCGCGCGACGCCAGCACGCGAGACGCAGGCCGGCCGCGACGAGGCCCATGACCGCGTACAGGGAGGCCAGCAGCGCGGCGGAGAACAGGCGTTTCACGGGAGGGAGGCCATGGTGCCGGAGGAGGGACTCGAACCCCCGACCCGCGCATTACGAATGCGCTGCTCTACCAGCTGAGCTACTCCGGCCCGGAGAGCCGGGCATTATAGGCAACCGACCCGGCCGGTGGAAGCGCGGCCTCAGTCCTTGCGGCGCCGCACGCGGATCACCACATCGACGCTGTCGATCTCGGTGCCCTCCGGCAAGGGCGGCAGCCGGGCGAACGCCAGATCCCCGGGCTGGATGTCGAGCATTTCGCCCGTCTCGACGTTCTGGAAGTGATGGTGCGGCGTCATCGTCGAATCGTAGACGCAGCGGTCCGGGTCCAGATGGATCTGCCGGGCGAGGCCGCGCTCCACGAACAGCTTCAGGGTGTTGTAGACGGTCGCCTTCGAGATGCGGTTCGGCGACTGCTTGAGCGTCGCGAGCAGCTGGTCGGCCGTGATGTGCACGGGGGCCGCGAGCAGGATCCGCGCGACCCTGACGCGCTGCGGCGTGGGCCGGATGCCGTGGCGTTCGAGCAGTGGGTTGATCTGGTACACGACCGGGTCCAGGCGATTCCGGGAGGTTGCGCGATGATAGGTGCGCACTCCCCCTCCCGCAAATCTGGATGTACCGCGTCCTTATGTGGGCGGCAGCCGTCGTCCGTGGCCACCTACCCTTGCCCTCCCGCGGCCGTCCGGGGCCGCCATACCAGGGAAGGCGGCCATGGCAGCGTCACGCAATCGCCGTTCCGCAGGGTCGAGCCCCCGCGGCTTCACGCTGATCGAGTTGCTCGCATACCTCGCGCTGGTCGGCGTGTGCCTGTCCATCGGCGTGCCGGCCTTCGGCGGGCTGGCGCGGGATTCTGCCCGCGAAGGGCAGGTGAACCTGTTCCTGCAGGCCGTCCACGTCGCCCGCAGCGAGGCCATCAAGCGCAACGGCGTGGTGAGCCTGTGCCCGAGCCTCGACGGCTCGCATTGCTCGCCACGACGCGACTGGGCCACCGGCTGGCTGCTGTTCGTCAACCTCGATCACGATTCGCCCGCGGCACGCGACGCGACCGAGCCGCTGCTGCGCGTGTACCAGAAGTGGGACCGCGGTCACATTCTGTCGAACCGCGACACGCTGTCGTTCCGTGCCTTCGGCCAGATGGGCGTCACGGCGACCGTGACCTTCTGCGACGACCGCGGAAGCAACGCCGCGCGCGCCGTGATCATCAGCCAGACCGGGCGCCCGCGCACGACGAGCCGCAGCGCGTCGGGCGGCATGCTGTCGTGCACATAAGTCAAACGCGGCGCCGCTCGTCGTCCGGCCGGCTCCGCTCGTCGGGGCCGCAACGGCGACCGTTGCGGCACGGCTATGCTCGCCCTCGGCATGAAACGCAACAACCTCGGCTTCACCCTGCTCGAGCTCCTGTTCGTCATAACGGTGCTCGCCGTGCTGATCGGCATCGGCGTGCCGGGCCTCACGGCCTTCGTGCGCAGCTCGCGGATGGCGAGCGCGGCCAACGACATCATCACGGACTTCGCCTATGCGCGGTCCGAGGCCGTCAAGCGTGGCGTGCCGGTGACACTGTGCAAGTCGGCTGACGGCGCCGCCTGCGATGCAGACGAAACGGACCCGTTCGACCACTGGATCGTGTTCGTCGACGACGAAGACCCGGGCGAGGTCTCCGGAGCCGACGGCAACGGCGCGGTGGACGGCGACGAAGTCGTCCTGCGCGAGCGCGAGCTGCCGGAGAGCATCACGGTCACGACGCTGGCGGACCAGATCCGCGCGACATTCCTGCCGAGCGGTTTCCCGCGCGTCGAAACCGAGAACGTCACGCAGTTCGTGCTCTGCGACGCGCGCGGCAACGAGATCGGCGTCGGCGGCGACTCGGCCGCACGCGCGATCGAGATCCTGCCGACCGGCCGCGCCAACGTGCTGCGCGACCGCGCCACGGTCACCGCTTTCGGGGGATGCCCATGAGGTCGCCAGCCCACCCGCGCGCGTATCGCGGGTTCACGCTCGTCGAGGCCATGGTTGCGCTGCTCGTGCTGTCGATCGGGCTGCTCGGCATCGCCGCGTTGTACGTCGAGGCCCTGCGTGCCAACCGTACGTCGCTGTACCGCACGGTCGCCGTGAACCTGGCAACCGACCTCGGCGACAGGATGCGGGCCAATCGCACCCCAGCGAATGCCTACGCTTGCGGCACCCCGGTCTGCACGCCGTCGAACGGCGGCAACGACATCGCGGATGCGGACCTGGCCGCCTGGATGGGTGCGATCCAGGCGCAGTTGCCTGGTGGCACGGCGGGCGTCGCCTACACCGCGCCGACGGCAACGACTCCCGCCGTCTACGTCGTCAGCGTGACCTGGGACGAGGTCGGCCAGGACGACCCGGTCACGTACCAGTTGCGCATCGAGATCTGAGGACGCCTCGTGAACGCATTGCACACCCCCAGGCGAGAGGCAGGCGTCGGCCTCATCGAACTGATGGTCGCCCTGGTGATCGGGCTGTTCCTGATCATGGGCGCCGTGACCGTCCTGAACCAGAGCCGCAACACCCATCGCACGGCGGAAAAGGTCGCACGGCTGCAGGAGACGGGCCGGCTCGCCCTGAGCGTCATTGACACCGATCTGCGCCAGGCGAACTTCTGGGGCATGGGCAATCGGGCGGACTACATCACCAACCGCGTGCCCATCGGCCAGGCGCCCTCCTCCGACTTCACGGCGACACAGCAGGGCAACGCCGCGGTCTGCGGCAGTACAGGCGCGCCGAGCAACTACTTCGTACTGAACCTCGACGAGTACGTTGGCGGCTCGAACAACGCCTACGGGCTTTCGTGCGGCGCGACCGACTACCTGGCCGGCACGGACACGCTCTGGGTGCGGCGCGCGAGCACGGACCGGCCGGGCACGATGAACGCCAATCGCATCCACGTGCAGACGAGCCGCATCCGCGGCACGCTGTTCGTGCCGGCCGCAGGGTGCACCAACCCGACCGATGCGGCGTGTATTCCGGCCGACTATCTGCCGCCCGCGTCACAGACGCGCGAACTCGAGGCTCATGTCTATTACGTCTCGTCGAATTCGACGAACCGCGCGGGTTTGCCGTCGCTGCGGCGCAAGCGTTTTTCGAACGTGAACGGCAGCGCGGGCACGGCCTTCATCGACGAGGAGATCGCGCCGGGCATCGAAGACCTGCAGGTGCGTCTCGGCATCGACACCAACGGCGACACGAGCGTCGACCAGTACGTGGATCCGGGCGCCGTGCCAGCCGCCGCGAGCGTGGTCTCGGCGACGATCTGGCTGCTCGTCCGTGCCGAGGACGCCGAAGTGGGTTATGTCAACGACACGGCGTTCCAGTACGCCGACATGGCCGGCGCCGTGACACCGAACGACGGGTTCCGCCGGCTGCTGCTGACCAGGACCATCCACATCCGGAACACGCGAGCATGAGCCATTCCAGCGCACCGAGGCCGTTGCACTCGCGGTCCCGGCAGTCGGGCGCCGCGCTCATCGTCGGACTGATCCTGTTGCTCGTGCTGACGCTGCTGGCCGTCTCCGGCATGACGACCGCGTCGCTCGAGTTGCTGATGGCCGGCAACATGCAGTACCAGGAGCGCTCGTTCCAGGCCGCCGACGCCGGCCTCGAGCAGGCAATGGCCGCCGGCATCTACGACACCAATACACCGATCGGCAGCTACGACGACGTCACGGCAATCAACCCGGTCCCCACGCGCGGCACGGGCAGCCAGATCCAGAACTGCGCCGAGCCGGACGACCCCGCTGCAACGCAGGAGTGCGAGTATTTCCTGCGCTTCGACATGCAGGCCGGGCAGACGCCGGTGCCGGGCGGCGGCTACAGCCTCGGCACGGGTTTCGAGGCCTATCACTTCGTGATCGACAGTTTCGGCACCGCCGAGCGCGGCGCCCAGTCGCAGCATCAACAGAGTTTTTACGTCGTCGGCCCCGGCGGCGGTTGACCGTCACCAGAGTCAGGTAACACGCACATGCGCAAGACTGCCATCGCAATCCTGCTCGCCGCCGGCACGATCGCCGCGGCGCCGGCGTGGCCGCAGGCCACGATGGACGCATTCGAGACCGGCGTCGAGGCCGACACCAGTTACGTCACACTGCCGAGCCAGCCGAGCGGCCCCTGGCTGGTCGCCCCGTGCGCCGGGTGCACCTCGCATCAACTCAGGCTGGACGCCGAAACCCGATATTTCGTGGGGAAGACTGCCGTGTCGTTCGAGACGCTGAGAAAGCTCGCTGCGCACGGCCCGCAGAACCTCGACCTCTACTACGTGACCAAGACCCGCCGCGTGACTCGAGTGGTGCTGCGGGCAGACTTGCCGTCGGAAGGCCAGAAGCCGGCCGCGCAGCCGCGGCGCAAAGACGGCTGAGCGAGGAACAGTCATGAAAACCACCAAGGCACTTGCGCTGGCTGCCACGGCAGCCGCCACCATCGTCACGAGCCGGCCAGCCGCGGCCGACGACACCGAGTTGTTCGTCGGCGAAGCCGTCGCCGCCGCGCCATCGCGCCCGAACATCCTGTTCATCATGGACACCTCCGGGAGCATGGACGCCAACGTCAGCTCGCAGGTGCCGTACGACGCGTCGACGGTGTTCGCCGGCTCCTGCCGTTCCGACCGCATCTACTGGTCGGACGACGGCCGCCCGCCCAGCTGCAGTACCGACCAGTACGTCGCCGCGACGTCTTTCACCTGCAAGGCCGCACAGGCAGACCTGGATTCGGCCGGCCTCGCCTACGTCTCGAAGGCCGCGCGATGGCGCATCCGCTCCAAGGGCAATCGCTGGGACTCACTCTCGGACAGCGACCACACCAGCTGGGTCGAGTGCGCGGCCGATGCGGGCGTTCACGGGCAGAGCGATGCCGCCACCAAGAAGTACGCGGCCGACGGCGCCAACGGCCCCTGGTCGAGCAACTCGGCCAACAAGATCGACTGGGCCCGCGGCGACGCGATCACGTTCTACTCCGGCAATTACCTCAACTGGCGGTCCAGCTCGACCGTCACGCGCACGCGCCTCGAAATCATGCAGACCGTGCTGACGGACCTGCTCGACAACCTCGACGACAACGTCAACGTCGGGCTCATGCGCTACAGCAACGACGGCGGCAGCGGTGACTCCGCCGCCCAGGGCGGCATGGTCGTGAAGGCCATGGCGCGAATCGAAGATGTCCGCGCGGACATGCAGACGGAGATCAACGGCTGGAACGCTTCCGGCTGGACACCGCTCTCCGAGACGCTGTTCGAGGCAACCCAGTACTACCGCGGCGGCAAGGTCTATTTCGGCGGCGGCGCGGATTCCGCGCTGTACCCGAGCCAGTTCAGCAAGTCCGACAAGTCGACCAGCCTGCCGAACGGCGACTCGCCGAGCGTCACCGCCTCGCGCAACGCCTCCGACAAGTCGCTGTACGACTCGCCGGCCGACCAGGACTGCCAGAAGAACTACATCGTGTTCCTGACGGACGGCCTGCCGACCCAGGACACCGAGGCCAATGCGCAGATCCAGGGCCTGCCGGGGTTCCAGACCATCACCGGCAGCGCCACCTGCGACATCGAGCCGAACCTCCAGTACAACAACTCGGGTGCCTGTACCGACGATCTGTCGAAGTGGCTGCACGAGGCCGACCTGCGCCCCGACCGCCCCGGCGTGCAGAACGTGACGAGCTACTGGATTGGCTTCGGCGACGACGTCGCCGCCGGCACCGACTACCTCACCGAAGTCGCACAGCGCGGCGGCGGCCGGTACTACTCCGCGGCCGACACGGCCGAGCTGACCGAGGCGTTCACCGACATCATCTCGAAGATCCTCGAGCAGACGACGACGTTCACGGCGCCGACCGTGGCGGTGAACGCTTTCAACCGCACGCAGAACCTGAACTTCCTCTACATGTCGGTGTTCAAGCCGGCCACTTCCTACCGCTGGCTGGGCAACATCAAGAAGTACCGCCTGACGCAGGACGGCGAGATCCGCGACGTCAACGGCAACGCCGCGGTCGACCCCAACACGGGCTTCTTCGACGACGGCGCGCAGAGCTACTGGTCCGACACGGCCGACGGTGCCGACGCCGAGCTCGGCGGCGCCGCCGGCGAGCTGAAGACGCCGGCCACGCGGCTCGTCTACACGAACCTCACCGGCAGTTCGGGCGCACTCTCCGACGAGTTGTCCGACCTGAAGGACGCCGGCAACCTCACGCTGGCCAATCTGCTGTTGCTCGGGGTCGTGTCCAGCACGCCGGTCGCCGGACGCCCGGCCATTGGCGACCTGGTCGACTGGGCCTACGGTCACGACGTGCTCGACGAGGACGGCGACGCCGACTCGACCGAGGCGCGCAAGGACATGGGCGACCCGCTGCACTCGCGGCCGGCGACGGTCATCTACGGCGGTCCGGCCAACGACCCGGACATCACGCTCTATGCGACCACGAACGACGGCATGCTGCAGGCGGTCAACGCCAAGACGGGCGGCGAACTCTGGTCGTTCATGCCGCGCTCGATGCTCCACCGCATCGAGCCGCTCTACGAAAATCATGACGTCAGCTCGCGTACCTACGGCCTCGACGGTGCCATCAAGGTCGTACGGATCGATCGCGACAGCGACGGTACGATCGAGCCGGCCGACGGCGACCACGTGTACCTGTACTTCGGCATGCGTCGCGGCGGCTCGCAGGTCTACGGCATGGACGTGACCGACCGCGACTCGCCTGAGTTGCTCTGGACGCTCGGCCCGTCGGAACTGCCGGGCGTCGGCGAGACCTGGTCGGCCCCCGTCGTGGCCAAGATCAACGTCAATCGCACCTGGCCCGCGGGCAACCCGAACAAGCTCGTGCTGGTCTTCGGCGGCGGCTACGACGTCGTGCAGGACACGGTCGGCTACGTCGCCGACACGGTCGGCCGACAGGTGTACATCGTCGACGCGATTTCGGGCGCGCTGATCTGGCGCGCCGGGCCGACGGGCGACACGGGTGCCCAGCTCACGCTGTCCAAGATGACCAATTCGATTCCAGGCGACATCCGTGTGGTCGACCTGACCGGCGACGGGTTCGCCGACCGCATGTATGCCTCCGACATGGGCGGGCGCATCTGGCGCTTCGACATCCGCAACGGGCAGACCCCGGCGAACCTCGTCTACGGCGGCGTGTTCGCATCGCTCGGCCTCGGTGACGCGGCTGTCAAGACGGACGCGACCAAGAACCGGCGCTTCTTCTATGCGCCCGACGTGTCGTTGATGAAGAGCGGCTCCGTGAACTTCATCAACGTTGCGATCGGCTCCGGGCACCGTGAAAAGCCCATCTCCGACACGACCGTGGTCAACCGGTTCTACAGCCTGCGCGATTACAACCTGTTCACGCAGGTGCAGAACTCGCAGTACAAGGACGACTGCACGGCGAGCGAGACCTTGCCCTGCCACGAGATCATCACCGACGGCGATTCGCGGCTGGTCGACGTGACCGCCACGATGACACCGACGATCCCGGCCGGCGGCGTGGGCTGGAAGATGAATCTGCAGGACGACGGCGAGAAGATCCTCGCGGAGTCCCGCACGTTCCAGAACAGACTCTACTTCACGTCGTATTCGCCGCAGGAGCGCGAGTACAACCCCGAGTTCTGCGTGGCCACGGTCGGCCTGAACCGGCTCTATGTCGTCGACGCGCTGACGGCCGCGCCCGTGATCAACTGGAGCGAGCCGACCGATCCGCCGGACGATCTGGACGACCGCTCCAAGGAACTGGCACAGGGCAGCATCGCGCCCGAAGCGATCTTCGTGTTCCCGACCCCCGACGCCGACCCGAACAATCCGCACCCGCCGGCCGTGCCGCCGATCTGCCTCGTCGGCCTCGAGAACTGTGGCACGGGTCTGACGAACCCGCCGGTCCGGACATACTGGGAGCGCGTCGGCTCCGACTGAGGACGACACCGCGCGGCCGCCGGGCAACCGGCGGCTGCGGCACCCACCCGAGGACAACCAACGACCATGCGCACCCACAACCGCGGCGTCACCCTGATCGAACTCGTCGTGGTCGTCGTGATCATCGCGATACTCGCGACGATCGCCATACCAAGCTATCGCCAGTTCCTGCTACGGTCCCACCGCGCCGAAGCGACCGTGGCGCTGCTCTCGGTCGCGGCCGCACAGGAGAAGTTCTACCTGCAGAACAATACCTACACGACCGAGTTGACGGACGCGCCGCCGGACGGGCTCGGCCTGCCCGCCACGACCGAAAACGGCTACTACGACATCGCCATCGACGCCGCGGACGCCGACAGCTTCACGGTCACGGCCACGGCCACCGGCGGCCAGACCGAAGACTCGCACTGCGCGGAATTCTCGATCGACCAGGCCGGCACGAGGACGGCCAGCAGCAGCGACTGCTGGGCGCACTAGGCGCACCAGGGGTCAGACCCCAGTCAAGTCTTGCTTAACTGGGGTCTGACCCCTCGCGCGCAGCTCGCGCGGCAGCGAAAAGACCACCTGCTCCTCACGGCCGAGAATCTCCTCGGCACCCTGCCCGCCCCATTCGCGCAAGCGTTCGACGACGCGCCGCACCAGCAGTTCCGGTGCCGAAGCGCCGGCCGTGACGCCGACGACGCCCTTGCCCGCGAACCACTCGGGCCGCAGGTCGTCGGGGCCATCGACGAGGTAGCCGGGCAGGCCCGCCTTTTCCGCGATCTCGCGCAGGCGGTTGGAATTGGAGCTGGTCACCGAGCCGACGACCACGACGACGTCGCACTCGCTCACGAGCTTCTTCACGGCGTCCTGCCGGTTCTGCGTCGCGTAGCAGATGTCTTCCTTGCGGGGCGTCGCGAGATCGGGGTAACGGCGCTGCAGCGCCTCCAGCACGTCCGCCGTGTCGTCGACCGAGAGCGTCGTCTGCGTGACCACGCCGACGCGTGACGGATCACGCACCTGCAACCGCGCGACGTCGGAAGCATCCTCGACGAGCATGATGCGGCCACCGGCCGCCTCGTCGAACTGGCCCATCGTGCCCTCGACCTCGGGATGGCCTTCGTGCCCGATCAGGATCACGTCGAGCCCTTCGCGCGCGTAGCGCGAGACCTCCATGTGCACCTTGGTCACCAGTGGACAGGTCGCGTCGAAGACGCGCAGCCCGCGACGCCGCCCCTCGGCCTGCACGGCTTTCGAGACGCCATGCGCGCTGAAAATGACCGTCGCACCGTCCGGCACCTCGTCGAGTTCCTCGACGAACACCGCGCCGAGACCGCGCAGGCGGTCGACGACGAACCGGTTGTGGACGACCTCGTGGCGCACGTGGATCGGCGCGCCGAACAGCTCGAGTGCGCGCTCGACGATGTCGATGGCGCGGTCGACGCCGGCGCAGAAACCGCGGGGATTGGCGAGAAGGATCCGCATGCAGCGTGCCGCCCGGACGGCGCGCCTACGGCCGGTGTTCCCGGAACGCGTCGAGCAGCAGCAGCCCGGCGCCGATGGTGATTGCGCTGTCGGCAATGTTGAACGCCGGGAAGTACGCCGCACCCCAGTGCGCGTGGATGAAGTCGACGACGTAGCCGTGCGCGACGCGGTCGATGACGTTACCGACGGCACCGCCCACGATCAGCGCCAGTGAGATCGGCAGCAGCCGCTCGCCGCGCGGCAGGCGCCAGAGCCACACGACCAGCGCCAGGCTGACCGCGATGCCCAGCGTGACGAAGAAGTTGCGCTGCCACCCCGAAGCGTCGGCGAGCACGCTGAACGCGGCACCCGTGTTGTGCAGCCGCGTGAAGTCGAGCACTGGCAGCACTTCGACGCGCTCGTAGAGGTCGAGGAAGCGGGTGACCAGGAACTTCGTCGTCTGGTCGAGCGCGACGACGGCGAGCGACAGCCACAGCCATGCCGCCGGATGGGTGCGCTGGACGATCAGCGCCGCACGCTCGACGACGGTCGCATGATGCGCGCCGGGGGCGCCCGCGGCGGGCGGCGAGTGCGGCGGCGGTGACGTCGGGGGATGGGTGGTCGTCATGCGGTCTCCGGCGGGCGTGCCGTGTTCACGCGTATCGGCGCGTCTCGCCGGCCCCGTCGAGGTTGCCGGCGCAGCGCGCGCAGAGCTCGGGGTGTGCCGCTACGGTACCGACGTCCGGCCGCTTGTGCCAGCAGCGAACGCACTTGGGCTGCGTCGAAGGCCGCACGAGCAGCCAGAGCCCCGATTTGGCGTCCGGGTCGGCCGGCACGGCTTCGTCCGGACGGGCCGCGGCGTCGGCCACGACGGCCTCGGACGTGATCAGCGCAAAGCGCAGCTCGTCGCCGAGCGCGCCCAGCGCCTGCTGCCAGTCGGCGGTGCCGTACAGCGCGACCTCGGCGTCGAGCGGCGCGCCGATGCGCTCGGCCACGCGCAGACGCTCCAGTTCGCGCAGCACCGCGGCGCGCGCCTCGAGCACCTTCGGCCAGTCGATGACCACCGCGCTGTCCGGCTCGACCGACGGCAGCTTCGCCCAGGTCTCGAAAAAGACCGATTCCGCGCGCTTGCCTGGCATGCAACGCCAGATCTCCTCCGCCGTGAACGACAGGATCGGGGCGAGCCAGCGCACGAGCGCCTCGGCAATCCAGCGCAGCGCGGTCTGCGCGGACCGGCGTGGGTGACCGGCGGCCGGCGTCGTATAGAGGCGATCCTTGATCACGTCGAGATAGAAGCCGCCGAGGTCGACGACGCAGAAGTTGTGCACCCTCTGGTAGATCAGGTGGAAGTCGTAGCTCCGGTAGGCCGCAACGATCTCCTCCTGCAGTCCGCGCGTGCGGGTGAGCGCCCAGCGGTCGAGCGCCACCATCTGTTCGACCGGCACCGAGTCGCGCTCCGGGTCGAAACCGGCGAGGTTGCCGAGCAGGAAGCGCGCCGTGTTGCGGATGCGACGATACGAGTCCGACGTCCGCTTGAGGATCTCGTCGGAAACGGCGATCTCGTTCGCGTAATCCGTCGCCGTGACCCACAGGCGCAGCACGTCGGCGCCGAGCGTGCTCATGACCTTCTGCGGCAGCACCACGTTGCCGAGCGACTTGGACATCTTGCGGCCCTTGTCGTCCACGGTGAAGCCGTGCGTGAGCACGCCCTTGTAGGGCGCATGGCCCTTCTGCGCGACGGAGGTGAGCAGCGAGCTGTGGAACCAGCCGCGGTGCTGGTCGGAGCCCTCGAGATAGAGGTCGGCCGGCGTGCGCACCTGCGGAAACATGCGCGACACGCAGTGGTGCGAGACGCCGGAGTCGACCCAGACATCCATGATGTCCGTGACCTTTTCGTAGCTCGCCGCCTCCTCGCCGAGCAGCGCCGCGGCATCGAGATCGAACCAGGCGTCGATGCCTCCCTGCTCGACGAGCTCCGCGACCCGCTCGACGAGCTCCGGCGTGCGCGGGTGCAGCTCGCCTGTGTCCTTGTGCGTGAACAGCGCGAGCGGCACGCCCCATGTGCGCTGGCGCGAGATGCACCAGTCCGGGCGGCCTTCGATCATGTTGTAGATGCGCTGCTCGCCCCAGTCGGGCGTCCACTGCACCTTGCCGATCTCGGCGAGCGCGGCCTGCCGCAGCCCCGCCTTTTCCATCGAGATGAACCACTGCGGCGTCGCCCGGAAGATCACCGGGGTCTTGTGACGCCAGCAATGCGGGTAGCTGTGCTGCAACGGCTCGTGGTGCAGCAGCGCGCCCCGCTCGCGCAGCACGTCGATGACGTGCGCGTTGGCGTCGAAGACCTTTTCGCCCGCGAAGAGTGGCGTCGAGGCGACGAATCGGCCGTCGTTGCCGACCGGGTTGTCGACGGGCAGGCCGTACTGCTTGCCGATCACGAAGTCTTCCTGACCGTGCCCCGGCGCGGTGTGCACGGCGCCGGTGCCGCTCTCGAGCGTGACGTGCTCGCCGAGAATGACGGGGACGATACGCCGGTAGAACGGATGCCTGAGCTTCAGGCCCTCGAGCGCGGCGCCCTTGACGCGCCCCATTTCGCCGATGAGCGAAAGGTGGGCGCGCTTCAGCACCGATGGCACGAGCTCGCTCGCGACCACGAGCAGCCGGCCCGGCCCCGCCGCGGAGGCGACCCGCAGCAGCGAATAGTCGAATTCCGCATTCACCGCGACGGCCTGGTTCGCCGGCAGCGTCCATGGCGTCGTGGTCCAGATCACGATGCTCGCAGGTTCGCCCGCGAACAGCGAAGCGCCGAACCGGCGCGCGAGGTCGGCCACGTCATCCGCGGCGAATGCGGCATCGATCGACGGCGAGGTACGGTCCTCGTACTCGACTTCGGCCTCGGCGAGCGCGGACCGGCAGTCGAGGCACCAGTGCACGGGCTTGTAGCCCTTGTACAGGTGGCCGTTGCGGATGATCTGCGCGAACGCGCGCAACTGCTCGGCCTCGTAACGCGGCGCGAGCGTGAGGTAGGGCTGGTACCAGTCGCCCATGACCCCGAGACGGATGAAGTCCTTGCGCTGCACGTCGATCTGCTGCAGGGCGAATTCGCGGCAGGCCTGCCGGAACGCCTTCGCGTCGAGCTGCTTGGCTGCGCGCCCGTGCGTCTTTTCGACGGCGTGCTCGATCGGCAGGCCGTGGCAATCCCAGCCCGGCACGTAGGGCGCGTCGAAGCCGTCGAGCGAGCGCGACTTGACGATGATGTCCTTGAGGATCTTGTTGACGGCGTGACCGATGTGAATGGCGCCGTTCGCGTACGGCGGGCCGTCGTGCAGCACGAACGTCGGGCGGCCCCGGGCGAATTCGCGCAGCTTCGCGTGGATGCGGTGCTCGTCCCACCACGCGAGCATCTCCGGCTCGCGCCGGGCGAGATCGGCCTTCATCGGGAAGGCCGTCTCGGGCAGGTTCACGGTGTTCTTGTAATCGGCCATGGGTGGGTGCGAAAGCTTGAGACGAGCGCGGGTACGGAACCCGAAATTGTGAATGAATTCAGCGATTTATTCCAGCGCGGCACGCATTGAGCCGATATGACGTCAGGCTGGGGGCGGCGGGCCGCCATCAGGGGCGCGTCAGGCCGAGGCCTTCACCCCGGGCGCGCCACGGCCTTGCTCAGCGCCATACGGGCCTGCTGCGCATCACGGTGCATCTGCTCGACCAGCGCGTCGAGCGATTCGAACTTCCGCTCCGCGCGCAGCCAGCGCACGAAGTCGACGCTCAGGTACTTGCCGTAGAGATCCCCGTCGAAATCGAACAGGTGAACCTCGAGCAGCGGGTCGACTCCGTTGACGGTCGGCCGCGTGCCGAGGCTGACCACGGCCGGGTGGTCGATGAGCCCCGCACCGCTGACCCGCACGGCCAGAATGCCCCAGAGCGGCACCACCTGGCGGTGCAGCGCGAGGTTGGCCGTGGGGTAACCCAGCATGCGGCCGAGCCGCGCGCCGAGCCGCACGCGCCCCGACATGCGATACGGCCGGCCGAGCAGCACGGCCGCGCGATCCATGTCGCCACGACCGAGCGCCTCGCGCACCAATGAACTGCTGACGCGCTGACCCTCGATCGTGAACGACGGCACCTGCTGGACCGTGAAGCCGTGCCTCGTGCCGGCGGCGCGCAGCGTCTCGATGGTGCCCGCGCGGTTGCGCGCGTAATGGAAGTCGTCGCCCACCACCATGTGGCGGACGCCGAGCCGGTCCGCGAGCAGCGAAATTTCGAACTCGCGCGCCGACAGGTTGCGCGTGGCGTCGTCGAACCGCAGCACGACGACACGATCGATGCCGTAGCGGGCGAGCGCCTCGAGCTTCTCGCGCGTGCGCATGAGCCGCGCGGGCGCTTCGAGGCGCAGGAAGTACTCGCGCGGCAGCGGCTCGAACGTCACCAGCGTGGCCGGCAAGCCGAGCGCCATGGCGCGCTCGCGCACCGCAGCGATCATCTCCTGGTGGCCGCGATGCACGCCGTCGAAATTGCCGATCGTCGCGACACAACCGCGGTGCTCGTCGCGCAGGTTGTGCAGGCCACGGACGACCTCGAGCGTCCGCTCGATGGGCACCTTCTCCCACACGCCGTGGATGCGCACCTTCACGGGCCCGCCCCCGACGGACGCGGTGGCACGGTCACGCGCTGCACGCGGAGGTGACCGGGACGCATGCCGAGCACGTAGAGCACGCCGAAATAGATGCCCGCGCCGCCGCCGACCAGCACCGCCATCCAGCCCATGCGCTGCCAGGCATTCATCGCGAGCCAGCGGTCGGTGTCGCCCGCGACGAGCCACAGGAACAGCCCCATCGCGACATTGCCCGCGAACACCTGCCAAAGCGTGCGGCGCCAGCCCGCCGAGTGGTGCAGCACGTGCTGATGGCGCAGCCCGCGGTAGAGCATCGCCGCGTTGAACCAGGCGCCGATGCCCGTGTTGAGCGCGAGCAGCGCATGCAGGCCGGGCTGGCCGGGATAGATGAACGCGAGCGGCAGCACGACCACGACGTTCAGGCCCATGCTGAGCAGCAGCGAGCGCACGCCGATCCTGACGGGCGTCTTCGTGTCCTGCCGCGCGAAGTACCCGGGCGCCAGCACCTTGACCATGCTGAACCCGAGCAGCCCGAGCGAATAGGCCATCAGCGCCAGCGTGGACATGCGCACGTCCTGCTCGTCGAACTTGCCATAGTGGAAGATCGCGACGGTCAGCGGGCCCGCGAGCACCAGCAGCGCGAGCGTGGCGGGCACGACGACGATCAACGTCAGCTTGATGGCCCAATCGAGGGTCGAAGCGAAGCGCTCGGGGTTCTGCGAAGCGTGGTGCGCGGCGAGCCCGGGCAGGATGACCGTGGCCAGCGCGATGCTGAACACGCCCAGCGGAAACTCGACCAGGCGATCGGCGTAGTACAGCCAGGCGATGCTGCCCGTCACGAGGAACGACGCGATCAGCGTGTCGAGCAGTAGCGCGACCTGCGACACCGACGAGCCGAAGATCGCCGGCAGCATCAGCCGGCCGATCTTGCGCACGCCTTCATGGCCCCATTGCCAGCGCGGCCGGCGCAACAGCCCGAGCCTGAGCATGAAAGGCAACTGGAACACGAGCTGCACCAGGCCCGAGACGAACACGCCGATCGCCAGCACGATGCCGGGCCGTGCGAAATAGGGCGCGATGAACGCGGCGAACACGATCATGACGACGTTCATCAGCGTCGAGGTCGTGGCCGGCACCGCGAACTTGCCGTAGCTGTTCAGCACGCCGCCCGCGAGCGCGGCGAGCGAGATGAACAGGATGAACGGGAACGTCCAGCGCAGCATGTCGACGGTGAGATCGAAACGCTCGCCGTCGAGGCGGAAGCCGGGCGCGAACAGCAGCACGAACAGCGGCGCCGCGACGATGCCGACGATCGTGACGATCGAGAGGAACCAGGCCATCGTGCCCATCGCGCCGTCGACGAGTTCGCGCACCTCGTCGTGCGGGCGCTGCACCTTGTACTCGGAGACGACCGGCACGAACGCCTGCGAGAACGCGCCCTCGGCAAACAGCCGGCGCATGAAATTCGGGATCTTGAACGCGACCAGGAAAGCGTCCATGAGCAGGCCGGCGCCGAACATCCGCGAATAGACCATGTCGCGCAGCAGGCCGGTCACGCGGGAGATCAGCGTGAAGGTGCCGACGATCGAGGTGCTGCGGAAAAAGCCGCCGCTCACGGGGAGGTTGGGGTCGAATGCATGAAGCGCGGAATCATAGAGGATGCGGCTGGATCGAGGGGGCCGCCCGCCTCGCCCCGGGACCGGCCGTGGCTTGACCTCGCCGGCCCCGATCGCCAAAATACGCGGCTCTTTTCAACCGATGACCCGAGATCGGCCGACACCCCCCCCCGCGGGCATACCAGGGCGGGCCGGTCCAGGAGCGAGCAGTCCGTGGCGAACATCAAGTCCGCAGAAAAGCGCGCCAAGCAGGCCGTCAAGCGTCGTGCCCACAACATGGCGGCCCGTTCGCGCCTGCGCACCTCGATCAAGAAGGTGCTCACCGCCATCGGCACGGGCAACAAGGACGAAGCCACGGCTGCTTTCAAAGCCGCCCAGCCCGTGATCGACACCATGGTCACCAAGGGCATCATCCACGCCAACAAGGCCGCCCGTCACAAGAGCGAGCTGAACGCCAAGATCAAGGCGCTCGGCGCCACCGCCGGCTGAGCCCGCCGGGCTGAATCCCGCCAGCTGAGTACCACCGCGGCGCACAGTCGCTGCCGTTACTCAGGCCCGACCCTGAACGGGTTTCGCACCTGCAAGCGGCGCTCGAATCGCCGCCCGTCCTGCAGATCCTCGCTGTACAGCACCGTGCACCCGGCGAGCAACGCCGAAGCGACGATCGACGCGTCGTACAAGCCGAGGCCGTAATCCTCGGCCAGCTTGCGAGCCGAATCGTGCGTCTCGACCGTGAGCGGATGCACACGGCACATCGAACGGACCAGCCCGAGCACCTCGTCGATCTCCCGCCAATCCAGCCCGGCCTTGCGTCGCGCGACGCTCACGAATTCGTTGAGCACCTGCACGGAGACATGCCCGCCGGCGGCGATCGTCGCTTCGGCGACGTCGGCTTTCCCCGTGTCGGCGGACACGAGGTACAGCAGCACATTGGTGTCGAAGAACGGCTCAGCCACGCTCGTTCGCGTCGAGCCGGTCGAAGCGGAAGTCCGCGGGCAGGCGGCCACGGTACCGTCTCAGACGGGACAGCAGTTCACGATTGGACGGCTTGCGCGCCACTTCCAGCACACGCGCGCCGGCGACCTGGATCTCGATTTCCTCGCCTTCCTTGAGATCGAGCGCGTCGACCACCGCCGCCGGCAGGCGGACAGCCAGGCTATTGCCCCACTTCGACACCTGCATGGGTTTCACCGTTGGATATACATCACATCAGAAGTATATCCAACAGACGCCCCCCCCCCCCCCTGCAGCGGCTTCACCCCCGTTGAGGTGGCTGATGTCTTCGCGGATCAGCCTACGCCTGCGGCCTCGGGGGCGGCGAGTTCCTCGAGACGCCGCATGAGGTCCCGGCAGAGCG
>Ga0268298_10000280_pt1 | contig 66987 bp, 49 predicted proteins | sample WWTPWeurt_MetaG_FD_194462 | JGI IMG/M metagenome (GOLD analysis project Ga0268298, IMG submission 194462) | Activated sludge microbial communities from WWTP in Nijmegen, Gelderland, Netherland - WWTP Weurt | ecosystem: Engineered > WWTP > Aerobic digester > Activated sludge | place...
AGTTTGAGAGCGATTTGTAGTCCAAAGATATTTTCCAATCAACCACAATGAAATGGGCAATACTGCCAATTTAAATCTAGCATTGCCAATAGGTCCGGTCATGATCCAAATGTACATGATTATCACAACACTGACTAAAGCAGCCAAATCACTTTTCTGCAATTTTTTACAAGAACTAATTACAGCAACAAAAAAAATAATATTAAAGATGAGTAAACAAAATAGTGAAAGTATAAACCAAGGTCCAACACCGACAATGTATTGTTTCATACCTGTCCATTTGAACTTATCCCATTGATAAAAAAAACTCAAAGATGCTCCTCGATCTAATTGTGGCAAAAAATTGACAATATCATATCTCCCTGGGTCCAGCCAAAACTTTGCCATACCCCTAACCTGCAACATGATATAATTGTGCCAGTATTCTAAAATTGTCGAACTAGACTGCTTATTGAGATACAACCACTTATCATGAAAATTCATATTTATCGATTCCTTTCGCCATTCGGTCACTGCAGAGTCTGCGTACTCCACATTAAATTTATGTTCTAGTGTTAGCCTGGCATTATAATTGTACAAATTATTTGTAGTCATATATGTATAATGAAAAACACCGGTGAGTTTTTCATTTCTCATAGACCAGAATAAAATCACCAGAGGCATTAAAATACTTAATGCTAAAACCAGCTTATTTTTATTATTGTAATAAATATACAAATGAATTACAAAATTGATTACAAAAAAATACAAGAGCACCGGTTTAATCAATACGGCAACACACAACATAAAGTTGTACAGTAGTAAATATATAATTCCATGATTCTTCTCAAACATGAATATAAAATAGATTGCGATGAATAAACTCCATGCGAACATCCAATCAGACATGATTTGACCGGCAGAAATAAACATTACCGGGCTTAGGACTAATGTTATAACAAAAAATGCAAAAAATTTCTTAGACCGATTGTCTGAAATTCGATACAGCCACAAAAATGCAACAGCCTGCACCAACAGTTGGTATAAAACAATCAGATGGTCTGGGCAACTCCATATATACCAAAAACTCAAAAAGCAGGCGTACAGCGGAGTTCTCAATGACCAATATTCCGGTAGTAGTTCTTGCTGCCAAAGATTACAATAGCTGCTTTGATGATTCAAAATATTAGAAGCTTGAACTACATACTCAAATGAATCAGACAAATAAATATTTCCACATTTCCAGGCAGCGATAGCATATACAAAAGCTATTGTAAATACAATTAAAGTAAGATATAATTGATTTCCTTTAAAGCCGAAATGAGAAAGCCAGCTTCTCATTTAAAGGGTCTTCTCAGCTTGCATGATCAAACATACCTGGTTTCCATTCTCCGGATTCTTTTCTTTCTGTTCATAGTAGACCGAAATAAACCATAAGCCAAAGCAAGACCAATAGGCAATAAAAAATTGAGGTACTTATAAAAATTCCGTGTAGCATCATCAATTTCCTTTATTGGGCGTCCTGTGACGGACTTTGTTCGCAACTCTATCAAACCGGTATCATCGCTCAACCAATCTACTGAATTGGCCAATAAACTTACATTGTCGTCATTGACTTGTCTTCCTCGTCCTCCTACCGGAAAATCTCCGTCACCGAAAATGACCAATCGACCATCATTGTTTCCAGCTCCAAAATCCCCTTCCAATACACCACCCAAGCAAATCTGTCTGTCTGGAAAATCAGCATTAGACCATTGATGTTGGATATCGATTTGAACTGGCATTGCTTGTTTGCCTGATTGATCCGAAGTATACATCAATGGCGTAAACTTCATGTTGGGTTTACCCTTATAAATAACCGGGCTCGCAAATTGGAGGATGACCATCTCCAATCCTTTCGTTATCAGATGATCCGAAAAGGTCTTTATTACGGGCAAATATGGCAACTGAACAGGTGTAGCAAACGAAAAAAATCCACTCTGCTGCTGTACTTGAACCGATCCACAAGAAATATCCCGAACCAAAGCATTCTCTATATCAATACCTTTTTCATTGAGCCAGGCCGGAACTCCAGTATTCAACTGGCTGGAAATACCTTGTTGCAACTCCACATTCATTTGATCGCAAGCTATCAATAATTTGCCCCCGTTTTTAAGATACCTGTCCAGCAATACAAAATCTCCGGGAGGAATACTATCCTTTGGTCTTACCAAAGCAAGAGCACGATACATGCTTAGATCGATCGTATCATTAAGATAAACTGAACTCACGTCACACAATACACTCAATTTCTCATACACCTGTGCTAATTCTTGCAATGCTGCTTCACCATGACCTTGAATAAAGCCAATTTTAGGTCTGTTTAAACTGGTCATTTTCTTTATAGCGGTAGTCAAGCTGTATTCCATAGCAACTCCAGGTTGAATCAAAGGAATGATTTCTTTTTTTGAATCGATTTCAACAATAGCACCCATGAAAGCTTTCAGTTGCTTGGCTTGGTCTTTGTCTCTCACATTAATTAATACAGGTTGAATCCCTTCCTTCATCGCTTCCTCTTCAAGTTTTGAATCCGAATTCGGACTCATGAACTGATATTCCAATTGGCCTTTCGAAAGACTAGCGTACTCACCCAATAGATCTTTAAATTCCGACCGACCTTTATCGATATCTACAGGTAAATTATCTGAAAAATATGCCTTGACCTTGACTTTTTTATCAAGTTGCCTCAATATATCGTTTGTAGCTTGACTCAAGGTGAACTCTTTGTTTGCCGTCAAATCGATTCTGTAAAAAAAATAGTTGGATAAAAAATTTATCAAAAGCAATACAATGACAGCAAAAATAATTTTTACGGTTCGGCTCATAATCTGCTTTTAATCCTTTGTGAAACAAACAGTTCGGCTAATAAAAGTCCGAAACCGGTCAATGAAATAAAATATATTAAGTCTTTGGTATCCAATACACCTTTAGAGATAGAATCAAAATGTCTTCCCATACTGAGAGAACTGATAAATGTCCCTGTAATTCCGGTAATATCGGTAGCAATCGCATCAAATAAAAATTGAAAAAATATCCCGATGAACAAAGCGAGCAAAAAAGCGACAATTTGATTGTTTGTTATTGAACTGGCAAAAAGCCCAAGTGCGATGTATGCAGCACTCAATAGCAACAATCCTAAATATCCACTCCACACAACTCCATGATCAATATTGCCTAATTTTGCAATGGATATGTAATAAGGCAATGTCAACAACAATGCAATAGTGACTAAAGCCAGACAAGCAAAAAATTTACCCAGTATAACTTCCCAATAACTGACAGCTTTAGTTAGCAATAGTTCTATGGTTCCTGTCTTTCTTTCCTCTGCGAGCATCTTCATCGTTATGGCAGGAATAAAAAAGAACAAAGTCCATTTTGCTATTCCAAAAAACACATCCAGATCGGCTTCTTTCCTGAAAAAAATATTGGATCCATAAATCCAGGTAAAAAATCCGCTAAATCCAAGAAAAGCGATCAGCATAATATATGCCATAAGACTATCAAAAAAAGAATTCAATTCCCGCTTTGCAATAGAAAAAACAGCTGACGACATATCAATAATTATTTTATGGTTAAATCTCTGAAGATATCTTCCAATTTGGTTTCCATCGGAATCATTGCCAGTAAATCCCAATTCTCATACTTACACAGTCTATAAATTTTCCTGTTAATATCAGCAGTAATATCTGCAGCCACTTCTAATCGAGATCTGTTATCTCCAATAAAATCGATCGATTTTACTCCTTCTAAAGCTCTCAGTTTATTAATCAGTGTAGCTTGCTCAACCCCTTCTATTTCAACCTGCAATATTATATTCCCTTCAGATTTCTTTCGCAAATCAGATACTGTTCCATTTGCCACTATGCTTCCTTTATTAATGATTAGAATTCGGTCACAAGTAGCCTCAACCTCAGGAAGAATATGTGTACTCAATATTACTGTTTTTTCTCTGCCAAGTTTCCTTATTAGTTCTCTTATCTCAACGATCTGATTTGGGTCAAGTCCGGTAGTAGGCTCATCCAGTATGAGTACTTTAGGATTATGTATGATTGCTTGTGCCAATCCAACCCGTTGCCTATAGCCTTTCGACAACTCACCTATTTTTTTGTGTTTTTCAACATCAAGTCCACACAACACCACCATATCCCGCAATCTGTTATTGATTTTAGACTTCTCGACACCCTGCAATTCTGCACAAAATGCGAGATAATCCAACACTGGCATGTCTTCATAAAGTGGATTATGTTCAGGCAAATACCCGATGTCTCTTCTGATCTCTTTGGTGTGCGCACGACTGTTGCCATACCATATCTTGCCTTGATCGGGTTCGATATATTGAGTCAACATCTTCATGGTTGTGGTCTTTCCGGCTCCATTGGGACCTAGAAATCCCACGATCTCTCCAGATTTAATTTCGAAAGAAATATTGTTCACAGCCAGTTGAGGGCCATACCTTTTGGTAAGATTCTCGATCTTTAAATCCATAATAATCTACTTAGCAATGATTCCAAAATACGAATGCCAAATTTTCAAAAAATTAAACAAAAATAAAAACTCTCTTCCTCAAATAAAGTCAATCCGACAAATTAAAATAATTTTAACGTATCTAACTGTGCGAATTATCTTTACTCCGATGTCTGGTTTGAATGTCCTTGGTAATTATTATACAGATCATTGCCCAAAATATTACTGCCGCCTTATCTGAATCAAGAAAATTATTCAAAAATCCATGAGTAAAATACCCGATCAGTGAACAACTTACTGCTAGGATGATAATCCGTTCTTGTTGATCATGACTTTGATAAAATGACTTAAAGGAATAATAGATTACTCCAATTAAAAGCACGATCATAAGGCATAATCCCAAAATCCCCATTTCAGCAAATGGACCAAGGTACTCACTATGCGCATTTCCAACATCACCAAAATTCGTACTGATCTCAGTATGCATACTACTCAGTTGAAAAGGTGCATAATGAAACATATAAGTTCCTGGCCCAAAACCAAACACCGGCTTTGCCTTTCCCATAGCAATCGCGCAATACCATCGGTTTAACCTCTCCAAATTGGACTGGTCGCTTGAAATATTACTAATGGACTCTACATTTTCCACAAAATCATTACTTGAGCTAACTTTATTCTCTTCCAGCTTCCTAATCAGGTTATTTTGGTTGATTAAAATATAAACCAGCAGCAGCCCAAGTCCAAACATGAGTGTCTTGAATTTAATCCTGAGAACAAATAAAAAAAAATAAAATAGAGATGCCACAATACTTATCCAAGCAGCTCTGGAATATGTCAGATATAATCCTACCATTAAAACTACAAAACACAAATAATACAGCAGTGACAACTTTAAATTTAACTTATGGTATATTGCCATGCCAAATGCGAGTGGCACTCCCATACCCAGTACTGCTCCAAATATGGTGTGATCTTTAAAAAAAGGCTTCATGGTCCATTGTGATGGTTTCTCTGCAAAATCCCAAGACCACAGATGAATAATATTATACAATGCTACGATGCTCAAAGAAATTACGAAAAGGGAAAGAAATACTTGCTTGGAACCTTTTGCCTTAAAATAAAAATAAGCAAGAAAAAAAGAAGGAATGATGAACCACAATTTGGCAATCAAAAACTTAATCGATACGATCTTTTCTGTGCTGGACAATGACGTAATAAATATCCAGCTTAAATAAATATAAATGATGATAGCAAAAGGATGAGTAAATATTCTTTTATCATCCAGAGAATGAGAAAAAAGCAAATAAAAAAATGTAAATACAAATATTGCCAAAAGTGGCTCCACTGGAATAGACAAAGATAAATCCATTGTCTCCCACATTTCAGAAGGATTGATTGAAAGTGGTATTAGAAAAGGCAACAAGAAAAATAATAAATCAGCCTTGAAAACCAATACACCAATGAAAAATATCACCAATGGTAATAATAACGTGATCCAATTGCCGAAATACAATCCTGACAGCGATATGATCACCAGAAGAATCGTCAATATAATGAGTTGAATATCCGACTTCTGCAAAAAAGAAATCATCTCATTCCGATTGCTTGACGAAAATCCGATTGTTTTTCTCGAATAAAAATCAATAACATAGCGAGAAGTGCAGCAAATGATAATCCAACCACCACTATGAGCCATCGTATAGGAAATGACTTTTTCTGGGCTGGGACGGCCTTATCCATGATAAATTTTTGTGTGAGATAAGTATCCACATCAGCCCTTGTTTGGACAACGAATTTGTTGATCTGCATGAGATTATCAATCTCTTTTTCATAAATTCGTTCTACTTTATCAAACTCTTCTCCATATAAGATATTGGAATCGACCAGTTTTTTCAACTGAGCTCTTTCTGTCGGAGAAGATTGTGCAAATGCTTCGATGAGATATCCTCTTTGGAACTGACTCATTACTCCATTATTACTAAAAAAATCCATCGATTTCTTGAGGGTATCTATCAATATTTGTTGTTTTCTGGCTTGGGACTCTAAACTGCCAAGAAGTGACAATGCCCTGCTTTGAACCATTTCATACTTGATAGAGTCCAAAAAGACTGCGAACGAGTTTGCAATGTCAGCCGCCATTTGAGGGTCCTTGTCAAGCACTGAAATTTCGATTGAATTAAACCGGGTTCTTGAAATACTGGTATTTCCATCCAGGGTTTTAAGAACATAAGTTTTTGCAGCTTCTGCCTTTGGATCTATTTGATAATGTTTGTATAAATCCCACTTGTCGATAATTTTTTCTCTCAATCTGGTTGAATTCAACAATTCGATCGCTTGTTCAGCTTCAGTAGTTTCACCAAAATCACCAATATTTCCTCGTCTGAAGGAAGTTTCATTGATGGGAATTTGAGATAATTTTACTGTAAAAATGCTAGTCGTAGATCTGTAGTATTCGGGCAAAATAAACGCTACAAGTACAGATACAATTAATCCCAAAATCAAAGCGGTAAAGAAAGTCCTTCTATTTCGCCACAACATTGAGAAAAAATGATTAAAGTTGATTATTTCCATTTCGTCTTTTAAGGTCCAAGTACATGGATCTGAATTTAGAACGCAAAAGTAAGCATTTTTTGTCTGTCCAAATTGAACATACCAAATCCTGTAATCCTAAGCATTACATATTAAATAAATTAAAATATAAAGTAATAGATCAAAGCTCCCGCTCAAAGGCTGTCAGGTCGGCTTTTTGATCAAGCATACATTTAAAATGTCCTTTTGGACAGGCCGCAAAACCAATCTTGCTACAAGGTCTGCAAGCTAATCCTACCACTTGTCTCTCATCATGAAATCTCTGCTGCCGAAAATAAGGATACATACCAAAAGCTGGACTAGTACTACCCCAGATACTCAATATTGGTTTGTCAAATGCGGCTGCCATATGCATCAATCCGGTATCAGGGCTAATCACATACTGAGAATGTTTGATCCAAAATGCGCTTTCGTCAAGACTACACTTTCCAACCATATCGATTACATTGTCAAATTCTAAACTCAGCTTTTGTCCCAAGCTTAGCACATCCTTCCCACCCAACAGCACAATTTTTCTGGAAGACCTGACGCCAATAATCTGCTTCCAAAGATCATATGGAATTTGTTTTGTCGCATGGGCAGCTCCTAAAACTCCTACAATATAATTTTGCCTTACACTATTGAGCATTTCCTTAGAAGCTTGAAAACTAGGATCAAAAAAATATTCTAATCCTCCTCCGTCATATCCTACTTTTAACGGCTTGAGAGATTCAAAATAACGATCTACGATATGTTGCGCCTGAAATGGGTACCAACTTTTCAGTCTGACTTTGAGCCATTTTTGGATATTCTGCTTAGAATAGTTTATGGTTTTAACCCTCAATTTCCAACATACCTGCATGCTTCTCCAATTTTTATGGAGATCAATACAATATTCAAATTTTTGATCCCGAAGAGCCTCAAGAAGTTCTCCATCTACGAATTTTTCAACCGTCCAAACCTTGCTGACATTTGGATTACTTAAAAACAATCCAGCAAAAGTATTTCGGGTTAGCACATGCACATCAACCTGCATTTGCAGATGCACGCACCTGAGTACCGGAGAAGTCAAAATAATATCACCGATCGAACTAAATCGAATAACCAGAATCTTCTTCGCCTGGGATTTCAGATGATTTTATTTTACTTAAAAATTGATAATGTCTTTGTTTGATTGTCCACGCTTAATACCAAATGGTATAATCCATCGGTCAAATCTGCCACCCGAATCTGAAGATGATTACTACCATCTATGAGTTTTTCGGTACCATTTCTCCAAATTTTTCCTGAACCATCAACTAACTGATATTGAAGGTCAGTGGAATGATCCATTTCCAAATACAAATTCAATAATTCTGTTGTAGGATTAGGCCCAAACTCCATTTTTTTAACTGCAGGTAAATCCTTGGTGTTTATCAAACTTCTTTTACCAAGTCCAAAATAAGAGCCCCACCTTGCGGCATCTATTACTCGTGCAGGATTTCCACTTCCACTAATTTTTGTTCCTCCTATTGGAATTTTAAACAAATTAAATTGAGTTGATTCGTCTTCATAAATGACACGATTGTCCAAAACATTATAATTTGGATATCCTGTTCCCGAACGGTTGTCTAGAATTGCTTCTGTCTCTCCAGTTTCTATATTAGTACCAAGAATGGCATAATTTGTTGAAAACAGGTCTTCTTGTACATAGTCAAATGCAATAATATAAGGTGAATTTTTAGAAAATATTGCATTACCTATACTTGTATTTTCTGGTAGAGCGGAAAACAGTTTTTCAATTTTTCCATCTGAAAATGTTTTTGAGCTGCTCTCAAAAACCTTTAGGAATCCAATATCCCAATAATTTACCGTAGCACCTCCTGAATTGCTTGCAATGGAGCTATATGAATCATAGAGTATATATTGGCTTGATAAATCAAAATCCATAAAATCCGCATATTTCACTTCTCCGGTTGAAACGCCCTGAGTGTAGGTCGGATTGTATAGGGTAAAACTTTTCCATTGTTGAGAAACAAAATCATAAACATGAATAATTTTTTCTTCTGCATTGAGCAATGCAGCTAATAACCTTCCATCTTTTGATATAACAACATTTCTATAAATATTATTTCCAGGATCTAGATCGACGTCTTGATAAGCACTTGTCTGACTATTAAAAAACAACCCATGCATAGAATTATCACTGGCAACATAATAGATCTCAGTGCCATCATCAGTTACACTTGGTTTAGAAATTATACTTTTTGTCGACAACTCGAAGAATTTTGAATTTTGTTCATCTACCAAGTAAACTCCTTCCAGGTTTTGATCTGTACACACGATATATTCTTTGCCAGGATTAGCTGAAAGGTCCTTTTGATAATTTCCACCACCTGTGCTTCCGCCTCCACCGATACCAACCTTGCTAAATGCAGACTGTGCAGCTGCCAGAACATTTGCATTTGAGGAATAAAGGTCTTTACAACTTTGTTCGATAGATGCTCTTAAATCGAGAAATTTGGATGATCTGGTCAGATAACTTGTTAATGCCCTGTAATAAACCTTTTCGGCAATAATTTTTGCCTGTTCCTCGCTCATATTTTTTGCCATCTCTTGGACAAAAAGGTAATAGGCATAATTTGTAATCCCACTGTTGATATGGACGCCACCATTATCCTCTGTTCCTTTATATTGTTCATTTACATGGTTGGGTTGCCAAGCATAATTACCTTGACTAGCGCCATTGTGAGGATTGCTTAAATCTCTAAGGGCTCCTGATGGAAAATATGCTTTCACGACAACGTCTTCACCCATTTTCCAATCTTCACGATCTATCATTGCTCCAAAAATGTCTGCAAATGATTCATTCAGTGCACCAGACTCATTTTCGTAAGTCAGATTTGCAGAATTTTGAATGACACCATGTGACATCTCATGTCCTGCTACATCCAACCCTTTTGCCAAAGGAGTAAATGCCTGATTTCCATTTCCATAAAACATAGCTTCTCCGTTCCAAAATGCATTGTCCATTTTCTTTCCGTCTTCATCCGTAACATTGATGAAAGAAATGATAGTGCCTTTCTCCCCATTGATACTGTTTCTTTGATGAGTACCCAGATAATAGTCATAAGCTTTGCCTGCATTGTAGTGTGCTGAAATAGCTGTAGGATTATTCCAAATATTGTTTGATGAGGTGATATGATCAGCTTGAAAATTGCTGCTACCTGCTCTTGAATTTAACGCGTCAATAGTAAAAATTGCACCTACCGGTTCATCAGGCATTTTGGAAGCAGATGGGTTAAACATAGATCTCGACCCATCAATCATATAGTATCTTGAACCTTCTTTCCAGGTTCTAAAACTGCGATTTACACCCAATAAATCTGTACCGTTTGCTGGTTCATCTCCAAGAGGTGATAGCATGGATGTTCCTTCAAGATTATGGTCATGAGAGTGAAGTTCTCCTTGTGAATGAAGCTTACAAATGTTTGTGCTGCTTTTAAGTACTTTACCATTTATAGCATCGACAATGACTTGATATCTTTCAGTAGCTTGCGGCATGATATCCAGTATATATACCAAAAACCAATTACTAGTCTTGTCTTTCCAATACTCCAATGATTGAGACTTGAGACCGGTTCTTAATCCGCCAATACCATAAGTCACTTCGTCAGTGGCTATTTTTTCTACATCGCGCAGATGTTTTTTGGCAAATTGGTATGCCTGGTTACTGCTTATTCTCGCCTGTACTGGAGCAATTGAGGGGACTTCAGCATTACCATGTGCCATCAGTTTTTGATCCTTAGAGTAAAGATGAATAAAATACTCTGATGCATAAATAGGTACACCAGCAAAATACTGCTGCATGCGAATATGCCGGATGCCTAGTTCATCCAACTCATTTCGCTTTACTATGAACTGAGTCCCTGTACCTTCTAAAGCTAGTCTTTGCCCGATAAAATCGTTCCAAAACTCTTTGGAATCGGACCTGGTTTGAGCCGGTAAGACGCATTCGAATCTCGTAGGTCGATCACTTTTATCTTGACTTATTACAGACATACGCATAGATGCATTTTCCAATACCCTTTTAGAAAGTGGCAACGATGGTAGATCTTGCAATATACTCCACCCGAAATTACTTCCCTCATGGGTGTTCGCTTTCGTCAAAATTCCCGGCGTCTTTGGTTTACTTGTTTGATCAAAACGAATATTCTTTTTCATTTGACCAAAACCCACACTGTAACCGAAAGCCAAGGCTATCAATACCAAAGTAAATCTGAATTTCATCTTGTTTATTTTGTTTCTTTAAAAGCTTTTTGAATGAAGTGTTCCATATTGGAATAAAACAAATTTAAATTCGGCTCTGCAGCTTGCTTTGACCCATCCCATACCAGTCTTTTCACCTGATCACCTATTTTTATTTCAATAAACTTATAAATGTTTCCGGGATTGCTCTCCTCCGCATCAAAGAGCCCAAGTGAGTTGAGATTCTGGAACATTTGGGTGGCGTCAGTTTTTTTCATTTTGGCTTTCACCTGAGCAGAATTTATCAAGGTTCCATCTTTATACAAATTTGTAAAAAGCTCTCTGCCCACAAAACCGCCACCGGAGCCAATCCGAATGTAATCTTCTTTAGTGTAATCTATAACTTTTGCACTCTTACACGCCCAAAGTACAGACAATGCCAAAACACTGGCACAAATCCCTATATAAATGCAGTATTGCTTCATCTCAGTAACTTTCATATTATTTCAAATAACATAGCTTGTTTTCCAAAAAGCTTTATTCCAAAGCTAAAAAGCTTAAAGATCTAATTATTTGACAGCAAGTTAAACCTATAGTATCATAAATGTAAGTTAATATTTGATCGAGGGAACAAAAGGATCCCATATTTCGTTTTATTTTTGCAAAGATTATTAATTAAATTTAAATCAAATATGAAAAGTATCTTAATCGTTTTAGGATTGTTTATCGGATTGAGTTTCAATCAATTATCTGCACAAACTTGCCAACATGCCAAAAAAGACGCAAAATCGTGCAGCGCATCATCTGCAGCCGTTTCAGAAGCTGCCCTAAAAGCAGCAGAAGCTGATGCTACTATCGAGAAAAAAGTTTGTGAAAAATCAGGAAAAGTGAGTTTTCAAAGAAAATCTACTGATGCTGCAGGGACTGTTACTTATAATGATGTGGTATTTGACGAAGGGAAGGCGATGTTTGTGAGTGCAGATGGCTCTTCAATGTCTGATTCTAAAAAAGCTTGCACAGGTGGTGAGTCAAAAGCTTGTTGCAAGAAAGGTGCTAAATCATGTTGCAAGAAAGGTGCTAAAACCTGCTCAAAAGATGGTGCTTCCAGCGAGCAAGCAAAGTAATAATTTTATTTTTCTAACGATAAGGCTACCTCTTTAGGTAGCCTTTTTTTATTTTTGGCGCTATGATAAAAAAAATATTTACCGGTTTAATCATTTTCTTACTCTTGCTACAGTTATTTAAGTTCAATAACAACACGTCTGACCAACATCCGGGTTTGGTGTTTGATAAATACCCAATAACTCCTGAACTAGAGCAAACGATGCGTTCATCCTGCTTTGATTGCCATAGCAACATGACTAAATATCCATGGTATGCAAAAATACAACCGGTGAGCTTTTGGTTAAACCACCACGTAAAAGAGGGCAAAGGCAAACTAAATTTTTCCGAATTTTCAGCATATTCAGCCAGGAAACAAGCACATAAAATGGAAGAGATTGCAGAGGTTGTTGAGAAAAAAGAAATGCCACCTAACTACTATACAGCTCTTGGGCTTCATCCTGAAGCCAACTTGTCTGATGAGCAAAGAAAAGGGATTGCCGAATGGGCAAAACAATCCCAAAATCTAATCATCAATGGCAGCGCTCCTTCTCACGAAGAGTGATTCATGCAATATAACATCAATTCAATATTTCAGACCATCTATCTGATAGGATTGAGTCTCAAGGGAATGAGTTTCAGTATTTTTGTGCTATGCGTGTGTATCTTGTTTTATTGATGACAGCATTAGGCTTAAGTTATTTGCATTCGCAGACAGAAAAAATCTATCTGTCCGGTTGGGAATGGAATATTTCTTCTCAGAAAGAGTGGTACCCATGTACGATTCCAGGAAACCACATTTCAGCCTTGATTGAAAATCACATGATCCAAAGCCCATTTAATGGGATAAATGAATTCAGTGCTCAAATTTACAACGATGAGAGCAATCAATTTAGAAGCTATTTCGATTTAACAGAACTCCAGATGAATGCAAGTCATGTCTGGTGGGAATGTGACGGGTTAGATACTTACTGCAAAATTTGGATCAATGGCAGATTGGTTGGTGAGAGTAATAATGCATTTCGCAGGTGGAGGTATGATATCAAAAATTACATACAAAAAGGTAGAAACGAGTGCCTTATTAAAATCGAGTCGGCAGATTTGATATCTCAAAATCTTTATTCAAAACAAATCACTCCCCTACCGGGAGAAGCCAGAGTAACTATCCGTAAACCACAATATCATTTTGGTTGGGATTTTGGCCCAAAATTGATAATTAATGGAATTTCAAGTTTGCCTGAAATCATTATTAATCAGAATATTCATTGTGATTATGCTAGTCTACAAACCATCGAAATTCAAAAGGGTAAGGCTGAACTAGAACTCATGGTAGAATATACCGCTTCAAATTCTGATGAATACGAGTTCGAGTTGTTGATGGATGATCGGAAGTTTATATTTCAGGAAAATTTGGAAGCTGGAACTCATTTGTTTCGAAAAAAAATAAAAATCAAAAATCCGGAATTGTGGTGGCCTAATGGAAACGGAAATCAAAAATTGTATCGTGTTACATTGAACGCAAGGTCAAAGAATTTGAATCACCATTTTTCCAAACAATGGCAATGCGGTATAAGGCAGATCAAATTGATACATGAGAATGATAAAGATGGAAAGTCATTTTACTTCTTGGTAAATGGCGAACAAATTTTTATCAAGGGGTCTAATTATATTCCCCCTGATATTCTGAAACCAGATGCTGACCCAATCCAACTTTTGCAAGACGCCAAAGCTTGTCACTTTAATATGTTGAGAATTTGGGGTGGAGGAACTTACGAAACGGAAAGATTTTATCAGCTCTGCGATAGTTTAGGGATTTTAATTTGGCAAGATTTTATGTTTGCTTGTGGGATGTATCCGGGTGATGAAGATTTTTTGGACAATGTATTGGCCGAAGCCGACCATCAAGTAAAAAGGATTTCCGCACACGCTTGCCTCGCACTATGGTGTGGGAATAATGAAATTAGCGAAGGATGGGATCGTTGGGGCTGGCAGACATTACTTGCCAAGTCCATCAAATCCAAGCTCAGTTCGGATTATGATAAACTCTTTAAATCCATATTACCTGCAGCTGTTCAATCATTCAGCAGGACGGATTATTGGGAATCATCACCACTTTTCGGGAGAGGCGATAGTAGATTTCAATCTGAAGGCGACGCCCATGACTGGGGAGTTTGGCACGATGAGATGCCGTTCGATGTTTTTGAAACCCGAGTTCCCAGATTTATGAGTGAAGCCGGATTCCAGTCGTTGCCATCATTGTCAACTATTGTGCAAATCGCTGATTCTTCAGAATGGGATCTTCAATCTCCGTCCTTACTTTCACATCAAAAACATCCTCGAGGCAATAAGCTCATTTCAAAATACATACAGCACGATTTTCCAGATCCTACAAATTTTCCAAATTTGATATACCTGAGCCAATTGACTCAGGCTGACGGAATGGCTGTAGGAATAGAAGCGCATCGAAGAGCCAAACCATACTGCATGGGTACTTTATACTGGCAGTACAATGATTGTTGGCCCGGAATTTCCTGGTCAGGTAGAGAGTATTCAGGTCGATGGAAAGCCTTGCAGCATAAAACTAAAGAAATCTTTAAACCAGTATTGATCTCAGCAGAGTCTAAGTTTAACCTTGTACATGTCTTTGCAACATCAGACTTGCTATATCCTTACACGGATTCACTTGACATTAAAATTATTGAGACTAAGGGTAAAACAATATGGCAAGAAAAAATAAATTTCCAACTCAAAGCGAACGAATCCAAAATAGTGTATGAGCTAGATATTGCGAAATTGAGTTTTCCATTTGATGTACACAATCACATACTAGTCCTTCAGCCTTTCAATCAAAAAATGTCCAACATAAAATGGCATCTGTTTGATGTCCCAAAGAAAATAAAGTGGGAAGAAACGCAGTTTGAAATGACATCAATTACAGAATACAATGGAGTCTACTCGTTTTTCATTACATGCAACAATCCGGCAAAAGGTGTTTATCTCCAAGAATCTGAAAATATTAGATATTTTCCTAATTACTTTGATATTTTACCCGGTCAAAAACTAAAGATTGGTATTGAAAATAATAGTCCAATGTCGGCTCAATTACCCGAGAAAATTATTTGCATTAATCAGCTGATTCATTAATCCAGGAAATAGTTTGGTATAATTCGTAAATCAAGATTAGGGAAATTCTGAAATTTTTTGCTTCCAGATCCTCTCAAGATTTTAAAAAGACTTATCTTACCTTCATCATACTTTTGACTTGCTGGATGGATTCGTTTTGCAATCGAACATAGTAAATTCCTTCAGGCATACCTTCTAAATCACAATTTACCTGATACAATCCGACCGACATGTTTTCATTGATTAAAGTCCGAATCACATGGCCTGAATCAGAGATAATTTGAATCATGGTGTGACCTCCCAAACTTTCAAATTTAATAGTTGTATTTGAAACGAAAGGATTGGGATATGCTGATACCAAATTCTGGCCAGCTCTGTTATTAGAGTCATGAACAGAGGTTGGTATGCAGTTTGATTTCTGGAGAATTGGAATCTGCTGGTAATTATTAAGCATGATGGCATCCAAATCCGGTTGCGGAACACAAAACCAATCTTGCAATATAGAAGCATATACGGATCTAAAATCGTACTGCATTGGCAGATTGGATTTTGATGTCGAAGCGGAATCAATTACAGGATTTTGTCCTATAACACTAGCAGAAACTTTTGAGCCGAACAAGAACATCGGTTGAGCTGCACCATGATCAGTGCCCCCTGATGCATTGGATACGATTCTTCTACCAAATTCTGAAAATGTCATTCCCAATACTCTATCACTCAAACCCATTAACTTTAAATCGTCGGTAAATGCATAAATCGCATCTGAGACTCCTTTCAGTAAGTTGGCATGATTTCCTTGAGTATGGTCAGTACTGTTCACTTGAGCGGAGTGTGTGTCAAAACCACCTGTGCTGACCCAGTAGACGCGGGTTTTTAACCCACCTGAGATTAATTTTGCAACTATTGAAAGTGCACTTCCCAATGCAGCGCCGGGTTCAGCAGGTGAAGATTTTGGGTAGAGCGATGTTAAGTTCTTTCCCTTATTTGCTGCTAACTCAACTGCATCTCCAAATTTATCTGTCTGTCTTTGAACTTCTCTTACATAAAGCAATTCCTTACCGGTGCAATTTACAGGTGCCGGATCTTTGAAAATATTTCCTGTAAGGTTGAGTAAATCTTTAGTGTTGTTGATGGCTATGCCCATATTCACGCCTTGGTTCTGAAGCCCTAAACCAACACTGCCACCAATCCGGATAGAAGGAGGATCAGGCATAATAGAATTTGGGAAACCAACGGGAAAGTTAGGATATTCATAATTTAAATATCTACCTGTCCAACCGGAGTTGAGATACTCTTTTGTATCACTACCGGTAATCCAAATATCAGTAGATCGGAAATGGGAAAAACTAAATTGAGGATAACCAACGCCTTGCACTATACTCAACCGACCATCATCCCATAATTCGCTGAACCTATTCATTGCCGGATGCAATCCTGTCTTTCCGAATGTACCGGATAATTTTAGTACTGAAGACTCAGGGAGTAAAACATTTTTCCTGATGGTATCTAAAGACAGCGCGGCATATTGGTCCAATGGGATGACTGTATTCAAACCGTCATTACCTCCAGTTAGCTGCACGATCACCAGCACACGATCAGTATCATACAAAAGAGAATCTAAACCACCGAAAAACGGCGATGCACTATACGCATTCAGGGAGACCCCACCTATTGCCAGTGGAACGGATTGGACAAACGATCTTCTTTTCATTTTAAAAAATTAATAATTTAATGAAAATATTAGCACAGGTGATATTCTGCTGCTGATTGCAAATAGATAAATAAATCTTGTAACATGCTTGGCACTCGTTTTGCTTCTGGATCACTCGTAGATGGATCCCCGATAAAAATCTGATAAGCATCTGTCCAATAATAATCTGAACTTTGACCAAGTAATAAATAGGTTGTTTTTATTTGACTTTTTACCGCATCTGAAATACTTACTCCGAATAGTAATTCGATTGCTTCATTGATTAATTCATTTGGATCTTCAGGATGAGCAAACTGCTTCACAAAACTCACATAATCAATAGTTAATTTTTGGTTTTTATTTGCGTCCAGAAATACTGAATTTCCACTATTGAGGCCTGACTTACCTACAGCTTCAAAGAAATTTTTCCGTTCCGGATAAGTTGTCGTATCTAACCAATATTCATGAAAAACGGGAGCTTGGTAATACGCCGGCCAACCTGCAACATTTGGTGGATCACCAACATCAAATCCACCTTTAATCACATAATTTCTGATTTGAGAAAAATTTACATAAGCTAAATCTGAATGTACTGCATCATCCGGTTTGGGAATTGGCAACTGAAAAGTCCGTAACATTCCTATCGTAAAGTCTGTAGGACTTTTAAGCATACAACCAAAATTTTCAGATTTAAAAAAGTAATCGCTCGTGAACAGTGCACGCAATACTTCTTTTATGTCATAATTCTTCCTAAAAATTTCTGCCAGAGGTTCGATCACATTGGATTCAATGTCTGGAGTTATATCATAATATACAAAATAAATCCACAATTTCCTACAAAGGAATTTTGCACATTCGTCAGTTTCCAATAACATTGAAATCATATCATCGATTTCCAATTCAGCCATTAATCTCTCCTCACCAGCTTTTGGTGTGCGAAGGATTTGTTTGTTCTTATAAAATGCTGAAAATTGTTTTACAGCAACATCATGATTTGCACTCACAAAACTAGTCTCAGGAAGGATTGCATAATTCGCATTGTTCGCGTCTTTCTTTTGGGTGATAAAAGTCCACCCAGTGAGCACTCTGGCTGCTGCTTTTACATCGTCTTCTGTATATCCCGATCCTGATCCTTTTCCGATACAAAACAGTTCTTGAAGCTCCCTACCATAATTCTCATCCGGGGCGCTTTTCTTATTTAAATTTCCATTGAGGTAGCGCAGCATTCCAGGATCCAGAGTGATATCTTTTACCATTTGTCGAAATGAACCTAGTGTGTTTTTGCGCAGAGCAACATTGGTATAATATGACAACAATGCTTGTTCTACAACAGAATCTTCAGTTGCAAAATGATTGTGCCAGAATAGCACCATTTTTTCATATATGCTAATATCTTGATGTATCTGTAGTCCAGTCCACCAATTTTTATAACTGAGTCTTCTGTACCCATTTGGGTTTGGGTTTGCTCCAATAGGAATAGGTATATTTGCCCAGCTGGTTCCCATAGGCACAGTGGTATCCAGATTGTCAGTTTTGACATTGTTGCTTACTGTAAAATAAGTCTTCAAAGGTCCGGCATCTGGGGGAGGATCCATCAACAATAGATCAATAACTGAAATTAATGATTTGCCGTTAAGTTGTTTGAGATCTGAAATTCTCACACCAAAAAGTGTACGGCGTAAAAGATGAAGCAATTCCTTTTTTCCAAATGGACCTGAATAAGGAGTTAAACTTGGCATATGAACTAAATAAGTGCCCAAGGTAAGTATTTTATACTTTCATATACTGTTTTAACTCAATTTTTATTTGGGTATGAAAAAAATCCTGTTCGTCGTTGGAGGCTATAATTACAGTTCTGTTTTTTGCAAAATCGTGCAACAGTTTTGAGAACCATTTTCTTGCTTCGGAGTCTAAATTAGTGGTTGGTTCATCTAAAAGGAGAACCTCTCCCTCAGAGAGTATCGCAAGCGCTAATTTTAATCTCTGATATAGTCCCGAAGAGAGTTCAAGAATTGTTTTTCTTTGATGACTTTTCAGATCAGTCAGATCCCAAAAGTCACGACTGGAAATATTGTCAATGTAGCTTTTAAATGTAAAGTGAAAATCCAATAATTCATTTATAGTAAAATAAGAAGGCAAGTCCATATAAGGAGCTGCCATACAGATCAATGGCTCAATATGTTCCCTGGTCTCTTTTCCATTCACTACCCAATGAACTTTTCCTTTGTTGGGTCTGATCATTCCGCCAATAAGTTGCATTAATGTAGACTTACCAACTCCATTTCTACCGGCTATGCCGTAAGATATTCCTTCATTGAATTCAAAATCAAAGTTGTTGATCACCCAGGAAGAATTAAACTTTTTAGAGACTCCTTCCAGGCTTATTTTCATGATATTGTACTGTGATACCCTTTCATAATGCCTCGTTGAGATGCCATTATGAACTGTACAATTTCATCCTTCTCGGCCGTATCAGGAAGTTCTGCTTGAACCATTTTCAATCCCTGTGATATATTACTGTTCTTTATAAAAAGGTACCTGTAAATTTCGTGGATATTATTGATTTGTTCTTGAGTAAAACCTCTCCTCCTCAATCCGATAGAATTCACTCCTTCATAAGACAATGGGTTTCTGGCTGCCTTCACATAATGAGGGACGTCTTTCATTACTAAAGATCCTCCACCAACCATTACATGTCGTCCAATTTGTACAAATTGGTGAACTGCTGTTAATCCTCCAAGTATGGCATAATCATCTATAGTAATGTGTCCAGCCAGATTCACATTATTGGCAAGAATAACATTATTTCCAACAATACAATCATGTGCGACATGAACATAGGCCATAAGAAGGCAATTCGAGCCAATCCGGGTAGTCATTAATGCTTTAGTACCTCTATTTAGAGTACAATATTCTCTCACGATGGTGTTGTCTCCAATCTCCAATGTTGAAGCTTCACCTCCAAATTTCAGATCTTGAGGGATAGCACCTACCACTGCCCCTGGAAATATTTTACAAGAATTTCCAACCCTAGATCCATCCATTATGGTAACATATGGACCAATCCAACAATTGTTTCCAATCACCACATCTGCTCCAATTGTAGCAAATGGCTCTATTACAGTATTGGCTCCAATACGAGCCTCTGGATGTATATTACTTTTGATCACTTTCAGCAGACCTTTTGACGATTTGGGCAGTGAGGACACCCTCACATACTAATTTATTACCTACATAAGCCGTGCCATTCATTTGAACTATACCTCTCCTTATGGGAGAAAGCAACTCCATTTTAAGAATAAGTGTATCTCCTGGCAGAACTTTCTGTTTAAACTTGGCACCATCAATCTTTACAAAATATGTATCCCAATTTCCTGGTTCTTCCTGTTGATGGAGGGCTAAAATTCCACCGGTTTGGGCCAAGGCTTCAATTTGCAAAACACCTGGAAAAACCGGATTATCAGGAAAATGTCCCAAAAAACATGCATCAGAAAAACTAACATTCTTTATTCCGACCACGATATTTTCACTCAGTTCAATGATCTTATCTACTAATAAAAAAGGATGTCTATGCGGAAGAAGTTTTTGGATCTGAGGTATCTCAAGAATAGCTGGTTTCTCAGGATCATACACAGGAAGCCCTTTCAATTTGGCTTGCTCTAAAATTTTGCGGCGGAGTACTCTCCCAAACTCTACATTTGACTTATGTCCGGGTTTGTGGGTAACGATCTTGCCTTGAATAGATTTGCCCACCAGGGTAAGATCCCCAATGACATCCAACAATTTATGCCGAGCGGGTTCATTAGGAAAGTTCAACTTAACCGTGTTCAAAACACCTTCTCTTTCAACTTTGACACTAGGTTTGTTGAGTTTTCTTGCAAGCTCATCTAATTCAGGTTGGGTCATCATCCTGTCCACGATGACAATAGCATTATCCAAATCTCCTCCTCGGATTAAGTTTTGATTCATCAACTGTTCCAGTTCATGAAGGAAGACAAAAGTCCTGCAGGGTGCGATTTCTACCGAATAATGAGTTAAATCTTCTATTGAAGCAAATTGCTGGCCCAACACCTTTGAATTGAAATCAATTAAAGCAGTGATTTCGAGCTTGTCTGATGGCATGGCAATATATTCTGCTCCGGTATTTTCGTCTTCATAAGTAAAAGACTCTGTAATGACAAAGACTTCCCTTTCTTCGTTCTGTTGCACTATACCTACTCCCTGGAGCAAATGTACAAATGCAGCTGCTGAGCCATCCATAATGGGAATTTCAGGACCATTGAGCTCAATCGTCACATTGTCTATTCCAAGGCCAGTAAGTGCTGAAAGCGTATGTTCCACAGTCCAAACCTGGGCAATACCCTCCTGCAGTGTGGTTCCCCGATTGGTTGAAATTACTTTGGAAAGATCTGCATCAATAAAGGGTTGGTCCGGTAAGTCTATGCGTCTAAATTTAATTCCTGAATTTTCGGGAGCAGGATGAAACGACATACGCACCATAGCGCCAGTATGGAGGCCAATACCTGAAAGAGAAACGGAGCTTTTGATCGTGCATTGCTTCATTTACCTGATTTTAACTCGTCCAGCTGTTTTCTTAATTCATCCACTTGCTTCCTCAAATCAGGTAGCTTTTTGAATTCAGAATACGCCCGAAGATACGAATAATAATCTATGGCTGGAGAACCGTACCACTTTCCTTTCATTTTTTCAATCGAAGACGCAATACCACTTTGTGCTTGCACCATAGTATAATCCGCAACACCAAGATGTCCTGCAACACCAACCTGCCCTCCCAAGATCACATGGTTTCCGATCTTGGCACTTCCGGCTATTCCTGCTTGAGCAGCGATAACTGTATGCTGGCCTACCTGTACATTGTGGGCTATCTGTATTAGATTGTCCAACTTGCTGCCTTTTTTAATGATAGTTGAACCAATACTTCCTCTATCAATACATGTATTTGCTCCAATTTCAACATCATCTTCAAGAACGACATTTCCGATTTGAGCGATTTTGCTGTAAACGCCTTCTTTGTCAGGTGCATACCCAAATCCATCACTCCCTATAACTGTGTTTGATTGAATCACACACCTCTGTCCTATGATTGAGTCTTTTAAAATCCTCGCACCTGGAAAGAGAACTGTCCCAGTACCAATTTTAACTTTCGCCCCTATATATACTTGGGGATAAATGGTCACACCATCAGCGATTTCCACTTCTTCAGATATTATAGAAAAGGCACCTACTGAAACTCCCTTGCCTAATTTCGCAGAGCTATGTATACTTGCCAAATCGTCTATACCGGTGTTTTGAATAGAGTCAGTTGTTTCAAAAAAAGCCAATAGCTTCGCAACGGCTTCATAAACGTTTGGGACTTTTAAAAGCGTGCAGGAAACCTTCTCCCGAGGTTCAAAACTTTCATCGACTATAACTAACGAAGCTTTGGTAGTATAGAGGTAAGGCTCATATTTTATGTTTCCAAGAAAACAAATGGAGCCTGGTTCACCCTCTTCTATTTTGCTCGGCTTAAGTACAACTATATCAGGATCACCAATCAGTGAACCATTTACCAACATTGCTATTTGACTTGCTTTCATTACAAATCTTCTACTGAATAAAATAGTACTCACAAATCTATGTAATTCTGCAAAGCAGGCATACATTCTCCAATTAATTTTAATATATTCATACAATTCGATACTTTTGGCTTTCGATCCTCCTGTAAGATGAGCAAAAAAAAAATTAAAGCCCAACACGTTAGTATACCAGTTCACAATGTACCTCAGCAGCTGGATTCGATGAATGACAAATGGTGGTACGTACTCATCGCCTTAGCTATTACTTTTTTGTGTTTCTACTCAAGCGTAAAGAATGGTTTTGTAAATTGGGATGACGACCGAAATGTTTATGAAAATCCTTTGATTACTGACGTAAGCTCAAAATCAATCAAAGCGATTTTTACAACTCCAATAATAGGTAACTACAACCCTCTTCCTATTCTTACTTTTGCAATAGAAAACAAGTTTTTTGGAATGAACCCCCAGGCTATGCACTGGACGAATCTTTTGTTGCATTTACTATGTGTATTTTTTGTATATCGTATTTTATTGTTGTTAAAATTAAGACCAGAAATTGCTCTCATTGGTACCATACTTTTCGGGATTCACCCTTTGAGAGTTGAGTCCGTTGCCTGGATTACGGAGCGCAAAGACGTCTTGTATGCGGCATTCTTCTTTCCTGCTGTTTATTTATACATTCAAAATTTGTACTCTAATAGCAAGAAACGATCCTATGTGATATACACATTATTTTGTATAGGTTTATTTGCGAAAATTCAAATGGTGAGCTTACCTCTCACTTTTATAGTATTAGACTATTTTTTCCAAAAACCTATTAATATTAAATCGATCTTTTCGAAATGGCCTTATTTTTTAGGTTCCATGCTGTTCGGTTTACTAGGTATTTATTTTTTGAAAGGTCAGGGAAGTCTTGAATCAAATACAAACTTCAATCTTTTCGAAAGGCTTTTTATTGGCTCCTACAGCCTTTTTGTTTATATTGTAAAATGGTTGGTACCCTATAGGATGTCACCCATGTATCCTTATAACGAAAAGCTCACTGTATGGCACTATATATCTTTACCTGCAGCCATAGCACTTCTTTCTCTGATGTATATTTTGTGGAAGAAAAAACAGACAGAAATTGTTTTTGGATTTGGTTTCTTCTTCGCGAACATCGTTTTTCTGTTACAAATACTTGGAGCTGGGCAGGGCTATCTAGCTGATAGATTTACTTATGTTGCGTATTTTGGATTATTCTATATTTTCTGTTATGGCTTACAAGAGTTGCTGATCAAAAAACCCAAATTGAATATTGCATATTTTTCAATTACAGGAATTTATCTGGCTGCATTATTCATGGTGAGCATAAAGCAGATTAAAATATGGAAAAACTCAGAAACATTGTGGACAAAAGTTATTGAATATTCTCCAAATACTTCTTTGCCTTACAACAATAGAGCTAATTATTACAGAGACCTCAAGCAATTTGATAAAGCATTGGCTGACTACAGTCAGGCTATAGTCATGAAAGCTGGACATGGAACCTACAATAGCCGGGCAAAGCTTTATTTTACAAAGGGTGAAAATCAAAAAGCTCTGGAGGATTATAACAAGGCAATTGAATTAAACCCGACAGCGGAATATTTTGTAAATCGCGGTGCTGTCTATGCAAATTTAAACCAATTGGATTTAGCATTAAATGACCTGAATAAAGGTTTACAAATGGACCCAAAATGGAAAGTTGGGTATTTGAACAGATCAATATTATATAACTCAAGAGGTGACTTTGCTTCAGCCCTAAACGATATTGACGCATACTTAAAATTAGATACAAAATCAGCGGACATGTGGTACGAAGGCGCAAGATGTCTGCGTGCCCTCAACCGATCAGAACAAGCCATTGAATATTACAATCAAGCAATCCGGTACAAATCTGATGGAGCCGTTTTTTATCTTGAACGAGGTAGAACTTATCGAACTCTGGGAAATCATTCTGCAGCCCAAGCTGACTTTACTATTGCGCAACAACTCGGTATTCCAGCATCAGAAATCAATAAATAAATATCTTCGAAATGCTTAGCTCCATTGAGATTAAAAACTATGCAATCATTGAGCATCTTTTCATTGAGTGGAAAGATGGAATGTCAGTGATTACAGGAGAAACAGGAGCAGGTAAATCAATATTGATTGGAGCCCTTCAACTCGTCCTTGGAGGCAGATCTGATGTCAAAGCTGTCAGGGAGGGCACTCAAAAATGTATTGTAGAAGCAAGATTTAACCTTGACCAGAAAACGCTTGATATGATTTCAGAAAAATGCGACATAGACGTACAAAACCCCTTGGAGTTGAGAAGAGAAATCTCAGCTAATGGCAAGTCCAGATCACTCATCAATGAAAGTTTGATATCCGCTTCTCTTCTTCAGGATATTTCAAAGACAATGATATCCATTTACCAGCAGTTTGATCTATTGGATATCGTGGATGCAGAACACCAGCTTCAAATTATTGATGAATATTCTGGAAATAGAGAATTATTGGATGAATACAAAATGGAATTCAAAGCTTGGAAACAAGAGCTACAACACCTCAAAAATCTAGAAGCCGATCGTCTGACCAGCTTGAAAGAACAAGAATTTATACTTTTTCAACATAATGAGTTATCAACGCTAACGATTTCGGAATCTGAATTTCAAGATTTGGAAGAATTTATTAAGGCAGCATCAAAATCAGAAGAAATCATACAAAACACTTCACAAGTTGCAATGATTTTTTCACAGGACAATGGTGTGATCGACAAACTAACAGAATGTATTCAACTTTTGAAATCCATCCAAATACATAAGCAGGTACATGAGATACTGGAACGATTTGAACCCCTACGAATGGAATTAAGAGAAATCGGAAATGAACTACAAAATATTGCTGAAAATTCTGATTTTGATCCAAAAACTACTCAGCTTGCAATGGATAAAGTGGATCAAATCAATCGTTTGATGAACAAGCATCACGTTTCAACGATTGGCGAGTTGCTGCAAATAAAAATTGATATAGCTGCAAGAATAAAAAATTTGGATGATTTTGAAGACCAAAGAAAAGTTTTGTTAGTATCTATTGCAAAAAAGGAATCTATTTTATCCGTCAATGCCGCAAAACTGCATGCCAAAAGGATCACAGCAAGCAAAAAGTTTGCTAAAAACGTAGAGACATCTTGCAAATCACTTGGATTGGAACACAATAGATTTGAAATTGAAGTTTTGAATCTTTCTTCTTTGAATGAATCCGGAAATAGTTCAGTACAATTTTTATTTACGGCAAATAAGGGTAAGTCAGTTGCACCATTAAAAAATCAGGCTTCAGGAGGGGAACTATCGCGGCTTAACCTGAGCATCAGATCTATACTTGCTCAAGATAAAGAAATGGGTACTATGGTATTTGATGAGATAGATACCGGTGTCTCGGGACAAATTGCTTTACAGATGGGGAATATCTTGGCAGAACTCGCGAAAAAAATACAACTGATTGCCATCACGCATTCTCCTCAAGTGGCAAGTAGAGCTGACCAACATCTCCTTGTTTATAAGGAACATCTCAAAAACGAAACACGCACTAACATCAGACTTTTGAGTTCTGTCGAAAGGATCCATGAGGTGGCGAAAATGCTTAGTGGCGATCCTCCTGCAAAATCAGCCCTCCTAAACGCACAGGAACTGCTGGAAAGGGCCTGATATCCAAACTTTACTTACTTTTGTAGAACTAAAACCTGAAATTATGGCAAATCCACTGCTTCAAAACAAAAGAGGTATCATATTTGGTGCTTTAGATGAACAATCTATTGCTTGGAGGGTAGCTGATAAATGTGTCCAACATGGTGCTAAAATCACTCTGACAAATGCACCTGTCGCTATGAGATTCGGAAAGATTTACGAACTGGGAGAAAAACTGAATGCAGAGGTCATTCCAGCAGACGCAACTTCTGTTACAGATTTGGATCAATTACTGACTACTTCCATGGAAAAACTGGGAGGCAAAATAGATTTTATATTACACTCCATAGGCATGTCCTTGAATGTAAGAAAAGGTAAGGCATATACGGATCTCAATTATGATTTTATGCAAAAAACATTCGACATTTCGGCAATTTCATTTCATAAACTCATGCAAAGTGCTTGGCAAAAAGATGCTATAAATGATGGTGGATCCATTCTCGCCTTAACCTATATAGCTGCACAGCGAGTTTTTCCAGATTATAACGAGATGGCGGAATCAAAAGCACTTTTAGAGTCATTTGCTAGAAGTTTCGGATACCATTTTGGCAGTTCAAAAAAAGTCAGAGTCAATACAATTAGCCAATCTCCCACGATGACAACTGCGGGATCAGGCATAAAAGGATTTCAGGAATTCTTCGACTACGCCGATAAAATGTCACCTCTCGGAAATGCTCCTGCAGATGCATGCGCTGACTATTGTGTCCTTATGTTTTCAGATCTAAGCAGGATGGTGACAATGCAAAATTTATATCATGATGGAGGATTTTCCAGCATGGGAATGAATCCGGCAATTCTAGGATTAAGCAACTCTTAAGAAGATAAATAATACAATTCAATTATCCAAAACAGTGAAACATCTCACTTACTTAGTAAGTAGTAAATTATTTGTATTTCTGCTCCTGTTTCTGACAGTTAGCGTTCAAGTTACTATTGGACAAGAAGAATTAGATTCTACACATTTGAGCATTTCTGACTCATTGGCAAAGCTTCCATTTCATATATTAAGTTATTCAACTATGAATGGGGAAGATAGCCTTGAAATCCACACAATGGATTCATTTATAATGAGTCATCAGATCGCCTCTCCTTTTCCAACCCTAAATAATTATGGAAGCCCAACAGCCCAAGCATTATACACTTTTCCAAAGACGATAGCTTATCGTAAAGATAATTCTGCCTTCAGTCCATATCTGCAAAAAATGGAAGATTACACATATTTCTTCACAAACAAACCATATGCAGAAATAAATGTCCAGCAATCAGCAGCATTGGGTAATTCATCATCAGGACTCATCAATAATTTGAAAACAGGGGTTTTATTTTCAATTCCCTTCCAAGATCAAATTTACTGGAATTTACGTTACAATAGAATCAATCACATAGGCAATTACAGTCATCAAAAAAATATCATCAATGCATTTTCTTCGCAGTTCAGTGTGATGCAAAAAAAATATCAGCTGCATTTCACTTTTATGACTAACAATTATTCCACACAATACAATAACGGTATCATATCTGACAGCTTTTTTAATTCGAGCAGGTATGACGTTCGTGAATCCATTCCTGTACATTCAGGAAGTGCAAAAGCATTGTACAGAGACTATACCTATCGCGCATTTTTGAGGAGGCAGGGAGTTAGTTTAATCAATCTAAAGTTTAGTCTTGATTTAAATTCAATTTATCACTCAAATAATAGAGACTTTTTAGATCTAAGTCCAGAAAGCACATCCGGAATTTATCAATTATTCCCTCTTCAAGACTCATTCGCACATTTAACTACAAAATGTTCCAATTGGAGCAACCAACTTAAAATTAATTTTGAATTATTCCGAAATTTCAAACTTCAAGCCGGAATAAATCAAATCTTCCAAAGGTTTGAAATAGATACAGCCAAATTCCAAAAATCAATTATAGCATTGTCAGGAAAGAGTGAGTTTGAGCAAGGTCTTTTCAGATTCATATTGTCGTCATATTTTCAACTCAATCAAACTGATTTTAGACATTACCAGCTTAAGGCAAGCTCATCGTTTCATATCCATAAGGATCATTTAATTTTTGTAGAATTATCATCTACAGGGTATGCTCCCCAAATTCAGCAAATTGTTTTATCCCATAACAGTAATTTGATCTGGAACAATAATTTCAAACCGATTGTGCGACAAAAAGTGGAAATCGGATATAATTACAAGTGGATTGACAATCTTACGGTTGGTGCCACCCGATTGCAAAATGAAGTGATTCCTGATCAATCATCAAGGAGTATTCAAGCCGACAAACCTATATATTTCCTTTCTTGCGATGGAAAAATAAAATTTCAATTTAGACGCTTCGGGTTAATTAATTTTATTGTATGGAGACAATTTAGCACTACGATACAAGAATTAAGCTACAGGTCGACGAAGCATGAATTGTACTATAAGCAAAATTTTTTTCGTAACCAATCCCCTATCGTTCTTTCTTTGAGAGCTGATTTGAGATATGATAAACAGGGAATTTATTTTCACCCATTGACCGATCAATTTTTTTATCGTCAAAACAGTACCACAAATACCAATATCTTAGAAAATTTGATTGCGTCAGCACGTTTGTATGTTGCCGGTTTTGAATTAGAAATAAGAGGTTCCCATTTGGACGCTCTGTGGGTGAAGCAAAGACCATCTTATGTGAGTATCTATCCAATTTTTGACACCTCCCTGGAACTTGGAATCCGATGGAAATTTTATAATTAGTGATATTATTGTTTATCTAAACATACAATACTGTCGTTACTGACTATGATCTTATTCACATTCGAAATCATGGCAGAAATTCAATGATTGGTACTCAAGCATCGTCAAAGTTCTAAATTTGGTCTGAGTCTTGAAGCATGGTCACCTTCATAAAAATCATGTATGATTTTGACAACTTCTTCCGGATCATCAACAATAGGCATAAGATTAAGATCCTGATCAGACACATAATGAAATTGATCACTCATTGTCTCCCGAATCCAATTCTTTAGAGGAGTCCAAAACTCCGTTCCTACAAGAATAATAGGTACTCTACTGATTTTTTCTGTTTGTGTCAATGTCAATACCTCGAACAGCTCATCCAAGGTACCAAAGCCTCCTGGTAGCGCAATAAAAGCCTGACTATACTTCACAAACATGACCTTTCTTACAAAAAAATAACGGTGATGCAAATTCTTATCAGGGTCTATGAAAGTGTTTGAACTTTGCTCAAAGGGTAGTTGAATGTTTAGACCAACACTTACACCATTTTGTAAAAATGCACCTTTGTTTGCTGCTTCCATCACACCAGGTCCTCCACCAGTAATCACACCAAATCCTTCTTCTGTGAGCCGTGCAGCAATTTTCTGTGCTAACAAATAGTGAGGATGATTTTCCTTCACCCTTGCAGAACCAAAAATAGAAATACAAGGACCTATTCTATTGAGAATTTCAAATCCATCCACTAACTCAGCGATGACTTTAAACATCGTCCAGCTATTCTGGGCCTTCAACTCGCCCCATTGTTTCATTGATTTCATAAGCATCAAATCTAAAATTAATATCTAAACATTTCTTACTGATTAAGTAAAGAAAAAAGCCTGTCCGAATACTTTCAAACAGGCTTTTCATTCATTATATCATTCATTCAAACTTCAGCCCGATAAGCAGTAAACTCACGTTTTATGAAATTATTCAACTCCTGCAAGTTATCAAACTGCTCAAATAGTTCTTTATACTTGTTATTACGTTGACTGGCAGGAATAACGTAGTCCATCACTTCTTTTCTTCCTATTTTTTGCTTAGACAGTATAATCAATCTTTCTACTACATTTCTCAGTTCCCGAATATTTCCAGTCCAATTGTATTTTTGTAATTCTTCTATAGCTCCGTCATCCAGTTTTTTACATGAAATACCATATTCATGACAAATATGTTCAACAAAATACTCTGCCAGTACTGGCACATCATCCAATCTTTCATTTAAGCTTGGTACTTCAATGATAATAACTGCAAGTCTGTGATATAAGTCCTCTCTGAATCTACCTCTCATGATTTCTTCACGCAAATCCTTATTCGTAGCAGCAATAACTCGAACGTCTACGGGAATTTCCTTATCTCCACCAACTCTCGTAATTTTATTCTCTTGCAATGCTCTTAATACTTTGGCCTGAGCGGAAAGACTCATATCTCCGATCTCATCCAGAAACAAGGTTCCTCCATGTGCCAATTCAAATTTGCCTAGCCTTTGCTTCACAGCAGAGGTAAAAGAACCCTTTTCATGGCCAAACAATTCACTTTCTATAAGTTCAGAAGGAATCGCTGCACAATTTACTTCAACTATACTGCCCTTCGAACGATTGCTTTTTTCATGAATCCATCTGGCGACGAGTTCTTTTCCTGTACCATTCGGCCCGGTGATCAATACCCTGGCTTCAGTTGGAGCTACCAGATCAATCGTTTCTCTTACTTTCATGATCTGACGGGATTCACCAACGATTTCAGGTGTTCTAAACTTTGAAACTTTTCTTTGAAGTACTTTTTTCTCTGTGATTAGGGATGATTTATCGATAGCATTTCGCAAAGTAATCAGCAGCCTGTTGAGATCCGGCGGTTTAGAGATAAAATCAAAAGCTCCCTTTTTTACTGCCTCTACCGCTGTATCAATGGTCGCATGCCCACTGATCATTACCACAGGAGTGTCTGGAGCCAAAAGTTGGATCTTATCCAACGCTTCCATTCCATCCATTTTCGGCATCTTGATATCCAAGATAATTGCTTCGTATGCGTTCTGCTTGAGTTTTACCAGACAATCCAGCCCATCTGATGCTTCATCAACCTGGTACTTTTCCATCTCTAGAATATCCTTCAAAGCTCTGCGGATACTTTGCTCATCATCTACAATAAGAATTCTCGCCATTTAGTCGCTTAGTTTTCTTAACTCAAAACAATCATTCAATTCGAAGGCAAAAATAAGAATTTGATTAATATGTAGTTATAAATAACAATTATTTTTTATACGTAAATGATTGTTATTTGTATATAATTAAAATCCATATATAAAAACTTGGAAATAATGAGTTTACCAGGGTATTTTTGCTGGCAGAATCTAAGGCCTCGAGTATTATAATCAGCAAATTAAGCTTTCTGCCTTTGAAACGAGGATTCAGCGCAAACCATCCAGCTTAAAACTTCAACTCCAACTTTCAAGCAACGCTCATCTACATCAAAAAGCGGATGATGCACTCCTTGATCTTTACCTATACCCAACCTCAGAAAACATGCCGGCACTTCATGGCTGTAATAAGCAAAATCTTCTGCGGTCAACCGTGGATTGATCCAATGAACCGAATCTTCACCCAGCAAAGAAACGCAAGCATCAAAAGATCTTTGAGTCAACTCGGGATCATTATAAAGCGAAGGGTAGCCTTTCCGAATTTCTAATTCAATTTGTACTGCAAATACTTGCTCGACTTTCAGAGCCACATGTTTCAATTCATTGTGAATAATGAATCTCTTAGTTTCAGACAAAGACCTGAATGTTCCTTCAATAGTAAGGGTCTCAGGAACAATATTTGTCGCACCTCCGTCGGTATTCATTCGCCCGAAACTGAGTAATGTATCAGCAGTGGGTTCATGTAACAATGGAAGTGAACGCATCTCCTGAATAAGATTGGAAGCGGCATAAATCGGATTATTTGTCATTTTAGGTTGAGCAGCGTGTCCTCCCTTTCCCACAATCCTAATATAAATTTCATCGCTCGAAGCCATAAAGCCACCTTTGCACAGTCCTACATGTCCTACCGACATTTTAGGCTCAACATGCAATCCAAAAATGGAACTTACCGGTGGATTCCGTAATGCACCTTGCTGAATCATTTTTAATGCACCTCCAGGCAATTTCTCCTCAGCCGGCTGAAAAAGTATTTTCAATCTTCTATCCGGCTTCAACTGCATTTCATTTAATACTATGGCAGCACCCATTACTATTGCCATATGGACGTCATGCCCACAAGCATGCATAATCCCTGGATAGCATGAGGTATAGGAAGTTTTATTCTGTTCATGGATGGGAAGTGCGTCCATATCAGCGCGTATGGCAATTGAAAATGGTTCTACAGCCTCAGGATTTAAGTTCGCTATCAGACCATAACCAGCCCAACCTGTTGTGAATTCAATATGATGAGCGTACAGCTTTTCTTTCAGTCTCTCACTAGTATTTTTTTCTTCAAATGACAATTCAGGGTATTTATGAAGTGTTTGTCTCAATAATTCGATTTCCTTATCAAAATGTGCTGATAACAATTTGATTTCACTTATTGCCTGCTGTTCATTCATTTCCCAATCGTTTTACATTTCGTATGCAAATGTCTAAATCTAACCAAATGCTATAATTCCTGTAATAATTGTCAATAAGCTGCTTCAGATTTTCTTCAGATAAATATTCGGGAAATGTATTTTTTAAATCAATTATTCCCGGCCTTAATTTTGGCCATAATGACAATTTCATATTTGCCAGAGTGCAAGATACCCATGTTTTTCTACCTAATATCACGCTTCCTACATTTTGAAAGAAATTCTTTTTATTTTCCACAACCAACACCAAAGGCAGGCTAAAAAAGAGTAAAAAAAGGCTAAAAACAAGATCAAACAATCTCTTTTGCCTCTTATATATTTTTTGGTCAAGCCTATAAGAAAACAATAAAGAGCTTAGATCACTTTTGATATTTTTTGAATCACTCCCAATGATATTTTTCATATCCTCACTCACAAATCGAAAATTCATCTGATCTTGATGATCTTCCATGAACTGAATGATACTTTTTAAAATTTCACCGGATGGATAAAAAAAAACTTCATCTATTTTGTTAATCTGATCAGGAAGTGAATCTCGCTTATAATTTAATTTCTCGGATCTAGTTATTTCTGATGAGGCTATATTATTAGCTTGACTCACCGCATTAGCAATTTCATTTAACTTCCCTTCAGGTCCATTAACCAAAATTCTTTTCTTCGTTCTAAAGAATCTGTTTGATGTCGAAAAATAGGAAAACAAACCTCTGCTAAGAAACAAATAAATCGTCATCCATGCAAAACTGAGCAACATGATGGCTCTTGAAAATCTCCAGGCCTCAGGCATCAATGCATAGAAAAAAATGTGCAATACAAATGCAGAAATTACCGCATTAACCAACTGTCCGCTGTGCTTGCTTTTTTCATATGCCCCATTGTAAAACAAACTGATGATCCAGGAAAATGCAAAAATAACTGCGCCTGTCCAAACTGTGTACGATTGATAATAATAAGGATTTTTAAAATAGAAATGAGACCAAGCCAATTTACTAAAATAAAAACCACTTACGAGGAATAAAATATCCATGACCAACCACTTCACTCTATCAACTGCGCGAAACAAAACAGTCGATAATCCCTTTAGCCAAACAGCCAATTTCAACAGCCAACTTCCGAGTACGCTCCCGGTACGATCTGAATATTTTTCCGCAAAAAGCAACATTGCATTATGGAATGTTTTAATATGATTCAGGCTCGACTTTTTTGTGCTTTCTCCTTTAAAATGTATGATCACGGGTTCAGGTAAATAATAATTCTTGAACCCGGCCAGTTGGATGCGATATGATAAATCTATATCTTCACCATACATAAAAAACCTTTCGTCCAATACCTGCTCTTCTTTAAAAATATTCCTTCTGAGCATCATAAAAGCTCCACTCAATACATCCACTTCCTGAAAAACATCATAAGACCTGTTTCCGAGATAATAGGCATTAAATAAATTTGAATTTGGAAATAAATTTCCCAATCCTGACATCTTACAAAATGAAACCCAAGGTGTAGGAAATCCTCTTTTTGATTCAGGTAAGACTTTTCCACTGCCATCAATCATTTTTAGTCCCAAAGCACCTGCTTCACGGTGTACATCTAAAAACTCAATACATTGTGAAAATGCATTTTGGGGAACTATGGTATCAGGATTCATCAATAATATATATTCTCCTTTTGATTGACTTATCCCAATATTGTTGGCTTTGCTAAAACCCAGATTTTCCTTAGATTCGATCAATCGCAAATCAGGAAATTCAGTTCTAATAAAATCCGCAGAACCATCAGTAGAACTATTGTCAATGACAATTATTTCACCTGAAATATTCCTCATCGCCCATATGGCTGATCGGATAGCAAACTCTATGAAATGCTTTACATTATAACTGACAATGATCACTGAGAGTCTCACGCCAGTGCATTATCCTGGATAAGATAAGGTGTCCGGGAAAGAATCGATCTACTTAAGGTCATTTCATCAGCAAATTCCAGCTCCGAACCAAAAGAAATACCTCTTGCAATAAGTGAAACTTTTATACTCTGATCTGATGGCAGGTGTCTTCCAATATAATAGATTGTCGTTTCTCCTTCAATAGATGGCCGAATAGCCATAATCAATTCTGCTGGTTTGGTCGATTGGATTCGATCAATGAGTTGAGATATTTTCAAATCACTTGGGCCAATTCCGTCTAAAGGTGAAATCAATCCTCCTAAGATGTGGTAATATCCATGAAACTGTCCGGTTTCCTCAATAGCAATAATGTCTCTGATACTTTCCACTACGCAGATCACTCCCCTATCCCTATTGGGGTTGCCACAAATGTCGCATAAATCGCTGTCGGCAAAAGCATGACATTGTTTACATGTTTTGAGAGAGGAAGCCATTTTAACGAGCGCAGACGCCATGAGATTTACTTTTTCAGTAGATCTTGTAGCCAGATGAAGGGCCATCCTTACAGCAGACCGTCTGCCTACACCAGGTAATGTCGCCAGCTGCTCAACTACCTCATTCAAAATTTCAGAACCAAATTTCATAGCATAAAAATATGAATAATTTATTTTTGTAATATATTAATATGCATAATTCATGTGCCTTACAATTGTGATACGAGTAAAATCCAGATTAATAAAAAATGCAAAGTATAGCCAAAACACAAAATGTAAAATTAAATTTAGCCAAAAATCTGGTTTTTAACCCAAATCGATCACTTAGTTTCATTTCTACAAGTAGAAAATCCAGAGCTTCAAGCATTTTGCTTTAATTTCGCAAAAAAAAACAGACAATGGCGGATATTATTAAAATGCCTAGATTGAGTGACACCATGCAAGAAGGTGTAATCCGGGTTTGGCACAAGAAAGTAGGAGACAAAATTGCGCCTGGTGACGTCATGGCAGAAGTTGAAACGGATAAGGCAACAATGGACCTCGAAGCTTTCCAAGAAGGGGTTCTACTACATATAGCGGTCCAACAAGGTGTGGTCCCTGTAGATGGTATGATTGCTATTATAGGTCAAGCAGGAGAGGATATCAGCGGTTTGTTATCTGGCCAAGATAGTAAAAATAAAGCTGTTGCTGAAAAAGAGCCGACTAGTGCAAAACAAGAACCCGTTGACAATATTCAAGATCTCCCTAAAGCGGAAGCCCCAGCGGATCAAAGAATCAAAGCTTCACCACTTGCTAAGTCGATAGCCAAAGAAAAAGGGATTGATTTGAATCAAATACATGGATCAGGTGACCATGGAAGAATTGTAAAAAAAGATGTCGAAGAGATAAAACCTTCAGCTTCAGCACCAATTGTCCAAGCTTCTTCAAGTTATAACAAAAGTGGCGATACAGACATCGAACTGAGCCAAATGAGGAAAGCCATCGCCAGAAGGCTGAGTGAAAGTAAAAATGCAGCACCTCACTTTTATCTCACCTCAGAGGTTGATATGGATCAGGCGGTGATCGCAAGAACACAATTGAACGGAATGCAAGAAACCAAAATCTCCTTCAATGACATGATTGTGAAAGCAGTTGCAATGGCTTTGAGAAAAAATCCCCTTGTCAATGTATCTTGGATGGGAGAAAAGATGGTTATACACCATGATATCCACATTGGAGTGGCAGTGGCAGTCGAAGAGGGATTGATAGTACCTGTGATTAGAAATACAGACCAGAAAAGTTTATTGCAGATTCGGGATGAAATCAACGACAAAGCAGAAAGAGCCAAAACAAGAAAGCTTCAACTCGAAGAAATGCAAGGCAACACCTTTACCATTTCAAACTTGGGTATGTATGATGTTGACCAATTCACAGCCATTATAAACCCACCGGATGCATGTATTCTGGCTGTTGGTTCTATTGTAAAAAAGCCAGCAGTCAAAGCCGATCAAATCATTGTATCCAATAGAATGAGGCTTACACTCTCCTGCGATCACAGAGCTGTTGATGGAGCCCTGGGAGCTAAGTTTTTGCAAAGTTTAAAACAGATTTTAGAAAATCCAATCAGTTTAGCTCTTTGAAGCTGATTTTCGAATTTTAAGTTTTAAGTTAAAGCTTCGGGCATTGTAATAATCCGGCACCCTACTTTATAATAGAGTTCATTAATTACATGCACTCTTCATATTTAATTTTCTCAGTAATGAATTACAATAGGTCACTACTTAGATAAAATGTATTTATTTTTCCTCTTCAATTAAATCCTAATCTTAAGGTTGAAATTAAGTTAAAAACCAAATTATGGTCAAACTCACAGCCTTTCGCCAAGTTTGATCCGAATGGATGTTTTTCTAAACAAACAAATTGCAGTTGCGTCAAATTCCTTCAATATTGATTCAAATGAAAACAAAAATATACAAGTTTACTCTCCAAAAAGCAAAGACGATGCCGAGCTGAAGCTTTGATTTTGTTGTCAATCAGATTTTCTCTTTAATCCCTGAAAGCTTAATATGTGTTCAACAAAAAAGTAAAAGGCAGCCCTGTAAGGAACTGCCTTTTTCTTTAATTTTATCTTTTTCCGGATTAATATCCTGATTTCTTATCTGCATCTGTTCCGGAATCAGTTTTCACTGCACCGGCTTTTCTCATACGCTTTTTGTGGCAATCCCCTGCTTCAGGTCCTTCAGGTCTTCCCATATCAACATCTTCTGGTTTGCTGATTCGGAATTCCACTCTCCTGTTCATATAATTATTGTTTCCAAGTGGAGTTTCCTCTCCACCGTACATCAATTTGAATCTTTCTCTTGGCAAATTATACTTTGTAACTAAGTACTCGATTGCTGCTTTCGCTCTGTTGTAAGACAACACATTGTTGTAAGCATTTGAATTTCTAACATCCGTGTGCCCAAATGCAGTCACGCTCAGCTCGGGATGTGATATCATGACCTGCGCAACATTGTGTAATTGGCCCAAATATTGTGACTTTACACAGTATTCATCTAAATTGAAGTGAATCATTGGAAGGAACCAATCACTTAAACCTGAACCTGAATATACTACTCCACCACTATTATTCGTAACCCCACCTGTGTTTCCCGGGTTATTGGTAGTTCCTCCAGTTGTATTATTATTATTGATTATTGTGGTACCGCCTGGTCCTGATGGAGTACCCATGCTACCTACTTTTTTGTCAATCATGCGGCCAATCTCTTCTTCTGTAATCTGAGGTTGAACTGGTAGTTGAGCTATACCCTTTTCATTGACTTGGTATCCCGGTGGTGAATATGGCTCTTCATCTTTATAATCAGCCATCCCATCATTGTCGCTGTCTAAAGTAATACCTCTGGTATCGACAGGTGAACCCGCCGGAGTGTCTTGTTCTTGATCCAACATATCTATAACTCCATCTTGGTCACTATCGGAAAGATCAAATACTGGTCTTTGCTTTAACTCAGAAATATCATTGTAAATCGGATCCAAAGGATTAACCCAATACAAAGGTTCCACTCTCTTCTTGAAAGATCCCAAGTTAAATGCCAATCTAAGATTGGTGTAATGTTGCATATCATTTTGATTTGTCTGGTCCACTTTTGTACGATATTTTTGGCCATCCAGATAATCGTTGTCAGTGACGTGCATTTGATGTTCCAACGAAACGTTGAACCTCTTTGTAATTTTCCTTGAAACACCTACTCCTCCAATAAATACAACATGTATATTGTCTTTATCATTAATGCGGAAAATACCTTTTTTCTGATAAGCTTCAGTCTCATAAGTTCCGTCATAAATACTTCGAAGACCTTTTTTAATATTTAACCTTCCTTGACGAGTATTAAAAGTAGATGTCGGTACTTTATCTACAAGGTCACGATATAAAGCACCGTTGGCGTCTCTTAAATCGTGATAAGTTCTATTCATATCAAGTCCAGTACCTAAGAAAAGGTACCAGTTCCATTTATTCTTGTCTTTATGAAACAAAATGTTTCCAATATTCAAAACGCCCTCAATCACACCATAACAATATTGTGTCTTATAATTGAAAAACCAAGGATTAGCAGCGTTGTAGCCTGCAAATATTTCAGGTTCGTTCTCCAAATTGTCACCAGAAGGTTGAGGATCCAATCCTTTTGCGAAATCATAGCCTACATCTAAACGGAGAGATAGAGCATAATGCACAGCCTTTCTAATATGCAAACCGAATCCATAACCGGGAAGAGCAGGGTCAACATCACCATCGATGAAGTAATGCCCTCCATGGAGACCAATTTCCCACATATTTTTTGGTTTTGGTGGATATTTCGCTTTACCGGATTTCCACATAGCTACTGGATCTGAATCCGTAGACACAGTTGCATCTACTCCGTCACCGGTGACCACAACAGTAGTATCCTGTCCGATCATCCTTGTCATCGCCAACAAGGAGAGTATGAATAGGAATGTTATTTTACTCTGATTCATATATACAACTCTTTTTCTCAAATCACTTATGATTTGGAATACACAAGCAAAAGTATGCAAAAATACAGCCATTTTTTTTTTCCTTTTAAATAATTAATATTTAAAATACATAATAATCTATTAATTAGATTATTACGCATTTAAATAATTCTGAATTAATCTTTTAGTTATATAAAAAAGATTTTCTGACTGTACTTTTGAAAGACGCAGTGCTTCATGAATAGTCACAGAAACATCCTTAAAAATTGTTGTTTCCTCGACTTCTAATGAAGTACTCATTAAATTTGCAAAAACACGCGCCATACCACAATTGGCTACAAAGTCGGGGATAAGAGAAAGCTTTTGGTCTAGCTCTTTGCAAATTGGACCGTAAATGTACTTGTTTTCATCAAACGGCACATTAGCTCCACAACTCATTACTGTTAATTTTTTGTTAATCCAATTTTGGGCTTCTTCATTGCTGATCAATCGGGAGGCAGCTGCAGGAACAAACACTTCAGCACCTAAATCAAATTTCCTTTTTTGAACTTCATCAGGAGAAATCAAATCAGGTGCATTCAATTTATTTCCGGCTTTGCTTAAAAACAACTCGCGAACTCGATCAAATGTCATACCCCCTTCGTCGATCAATCCACCTTCCCTATCTTGAATACAAACTATTGTAGCTCCACATTGGCTCAAATAATATGCTGCAGCAGATCCGACATTTCCCCAACCTTGAATAACAACTCTTTTGTCTTTCAGGTCAGAATCGTGATAAATATCATAATAATGCCTGATTGATTCAGAAACTCCAAAGCCGGTGATCATATCTGCAACGTTATATTTTCCATTACCATCAGGAGAATAGTCTTTTGTAACTACCGGAAGTTTAGTTCCAATGGACAATTGCTCCAATCTTTTTCTTGTATTTGCTGTATCCAGTTGAAAATGGCCTCTCAATACACCCTCCTGAGGGTGGTAGACGTCCAGATTTTCCAGTATTGGTAATACCTCTGCTGATTCATCGACATTCAGATCACCTCCGGTTCCATAATAAGTTTTCAGTAATGGTCTAATGGCTTTGTACCATCTTTCCAAGACACCTGCTTTTCCCGGATCGGCAGGATTGAAGTTAATACCAGATTTTGCGCCACCTATTCCAGGACCACTAACCTTAAATTTTATCTCCATTACTTTGGCAAGTGCAAGCACCTCCTCCTTATTGAGTCCAAGCCTCATGCGAGTACCTCCTCCTGCCGCACCGCCATTCAAACTATTGATGACCAACCAACCTTCTGCATCAGTTAATGCGTCTTTCCATTCAAAAACGATTTCAGGTCTTTTCTCTAAAAATTGATTCAATATTGCTTCCATTTCAGCGCAAATTTGCAAACTTTTATCAAACTATCAGATGATATATAAAAATCATATATAACTTTGTGTATATCTTATGATTCGTTATTTTACCAAACCCCCAATACTCAAAACAGAAATCACGCATGGGGATTCTGAAGAAGTTTTTACTTTTTTTCCTGCATCTCCTTGGCAATTGGATCAATTTAAGCTAGCAATTATTGGCTGCGATGAAACCTGTGCCAACGACTTTAGAGATCAATTTTATGCTTTATACTGGAAATGGGTCAATAGATTTAACATCATTGATGCAGGGAACTTTGCTGCGATTTCCAATAGAGAAAAAGCACAGGTAGTTCATGATTTTATCGATGCCGGAGTCTTACCCATTTTGATTGGTGCGAGTTATGATTTGCTTGCTGAAATTCAGTCAGTCTACTCAGAAATAGCCTTCCCATTTAGAACTGCTGTCGTAAATCCAGATTTGAGAAAAGTGCTATCGTTGATACCCGAAAATATATTCTGCAGAAACCTATACATCTTAGCTACACAACGACAATTCGGCTTCCATCTGATCCACGAACACGATTATTTTCAAGTGCCCTTAAGTGAGTTCAGAAGTAAGCACAATGGTGTCGAACCATACACCAGGAGTGCTGACCTTTGTTTTATGGACCTGGATTCAATTCGACATTCAGACCATCCGGCAGCTATTCAATGTTTACCTAGTGGTTTGAGCTCTGAAGAGGCATGTATCATGATGAAACTTGCTGGAAACGGTGACCGTTTAAGATCAATCATTATTTCCTCATGGAACAGTGTAGAAGACCGCAAAAAAGTATCTGCCAAATTAATTGCTCAAATGGTTTGGTATTTTGTCGAAGGTTTTTCCCTCGCAAGTTATGACGATATTTATTCAAATCAGAATATGTCTGAATATATCGTTGACATCAAAGGAACTAATTCTCCACTGAGATTTTTCAAATCGGAAACTTCTGGAAAATGGTGGATTAAGGAAATGAAAGAAGATGGCACTGTAAAAAACCGACTCTTTCCTTGTACCTACGACGAATATTTGTCCTGTGCTCAAGAGAATATTCCGGATAGACTTCAACAGATTTTATATTGAAGTCTTTATAATCTTTAAATTTTCAACCATAATATATCGCCAAGAAAAATAGCCAAGCTATTCTGCTAAAGTTAAAATGTGTGCTTTAGTAATTTATACTTTTTACACTTCAGTCTCTCAAGATTTCTATAATCCATGTTTTAAAGGCTGTTTTTCCTTTCCACCCAAACAATAGACTAAGTGGACTAGGTGTAATAAAAATATAAGATAATTATATTCAACATCGAAAAGACAGTATTCAACAGGTTATAGAAGATAACAGGACCAACGACTGGGTAAATTCATGAGGATATACAACCATCAAAATTCACAAAGAACAAAACTTTCATTTGTTGTGCAGCTTCAACTAATGAAAAGAGTAAATCAATTACCTATACAGTTATAGCAAATTATACCTGATCATTAGTTTGATGGAACCCATACCATTTCATTATTTAATAAATTTTATAATTTCGGATTGTCCACTCGAATGTAAAATTTGTAGGTAATAAATTCCGCTTATTAAATTTGAAGTTGTAAGACTTATTCCATTCTCAGTTGATAAAACAAAATTTGGATTCAGTCGTTGTCCTGATGAGTTAAATAGAAATAAGGATTTGACATCTTTGCTTTCAACATATAAATGATCATAATCCTGAAATTTAATTTGGCTCTCAAGCTTATTTTCTATATCTTTATTTCCTACATGCGTATCAATAATATCCTCTTTGTTTAATAAACAAACTATACTTCTTCCATTTTTTTCGGAAAATATTTCTTTCTTTTCTCTGGATCGCAAAGAGGCGTTCAATACAAAGTTTCCATCTTCCAATTCATAAATATTAAAAACACTTAAAAACAAATCGTCTCTCATTTTAGAAGTTTTCCTGTGTATGATATTTCCTTTACCGTCAGTTTGCAAGAATTCGATGGAGGAAGATAAATCGGAATTAAAAATATTCCGTACTATTAATAAACCGTCTTGATATCTCAATTTATTAACTTGATAATTGGTTATAACAGGTGAAAAAACGGTATCCAATTTTATTTTTTCTCGAAGCCGACCATCATAATCAAATGAATTAATAATAATAGGCGTAGGGATAAAAGATTCTTCGTTGTTACTCAATATAAAATTATATCTGCTATTGATGGGAATGCTCATATTATAATTTCGCATATTTTCGAGTTGATCTGTTAAATCATAGGTTTTCAACAACTCGATATTGTTATTGTACAACTCCACTTTTATATTGTATAATGAACTTGGATTCCAAGGCTTAATAGAATTCGTTCTTTTTAATGAAACCAATGTATCATATCGGCCATTGAAGCGGACGTACCCAAATGCATCAAAATATTCTAGAGTTCTAGGACTTAAAAAGGTATCTGCCGTTACAAGTTCTAATGAGGAATTATATCCGTGTATTGGTGTCCAAAAATCTTGCTTTTGTCCTCCACAAGCGACATAGGTATATGGAGTGGTCGAATGGTTAGAATAGTTAGGGTATATGTATGTAAATCCCAAATAGAATAAAAGATTACTGCCAATTTTGTATTCGATAAGTTGTCCTGAATTAATATCATACACCCGGCGAACTAATTTGCTTCTGATCCAGGATGGAAAAGTCCATGTAGAGTCTTCATTATCTCTAAAACAAATGAGTTCTAATTGACTATTTGAATTTATGTACGACAATACAGGGTATTCTCTTTTAGTAGAATTGGTGCGATCAAATGTTGATGTCCATTCTAGTTTTCCTGTTTTCATATCAATTTTTTCAAGCTTAGCTCCATTTAAAAATTCAGTTCTATTTATTAATACATTATAATAAGAATTTTTAAATAGAATAGGAGGCACCACATTTGGAAAAATATATTGATTATAGCCATCAAATCCCCAGTACTTTGGATGATTTACGAACGCTGAATCGAAAGCTACATGTGACCATATTGGTTTGATGTCCATCATAAAATCATCCTTTGATGTTTGACATAGGCTGTTTTGTAATATCAGTAAGAAAAGTAAAAAAGATAATTTTTTCATTTGTATAAAATTTTTAATTTATTGAAGAACAGATAATTATTTTCGTTCATGTGCGGTTTTTATACTATCAAATCATGGACATCTTGGAAGTAAAAATTTTAAAAACAATAGGACAGAGTTAGCACTGCCCTATTGTTGTAAACGCTTAAGGTTGACAGTTTAAAGAACAGGAACTAATTTCAAAATATCCGGCAGGACAACTGGCTGCAGCAGGGTTGTCACAAGTACCGATATTAAAATAATTAGGTGGACCTTGATAAATGTTACCATTTGCTTCAACACACCATCCGGTTGTTCTTTTACAACAGGCATCACTACAGTACCAATCAATCATATCAAAAGGATTAAGACTTAAACAGGTCTTATAACAAGAGCCCAAATAGAATTTACTACTCAAAATATAATTGTTTTGAGAACATAAAAAGAGTTGCCCAAATAATTGTAAATATTCTTGCATTTTAATTTTCTCTAATTGGTCTTTAGCGGCATTAATAAAAGCCCGTCTTTCTGAATTCAATTGCCCGTAATTTCCACTCATAGCCAATTGCTTCCACCAGTTAATTAAATTTTGACAGTCGGGTCCCGGCTTTGGTGTTGCGGAGAAATTATAGAAATTTACAAAATATGTAATCTGTCCTAATCCATTAGTTCCATAACAGGTCTGTATCGTACATTTCACAATAGCTTTACAGGGAGCATAGGCCGGTGTATCCAATTCATAATTCACAATACTTACAGGAGGATTACAAAGGCTTGTAGGTTCAAAACAGTTGGGCTCTTGACCGTTGTTATCTGTTCTGATTTTCAAATCCACATTTTTTTGTTGATACTTATGCTCAAATAATTTCATTTCTTCCAATATTTGATTAGGATCAAGCTTTTTATCAACTTCCTTTGTGCATGAAGTAGAATTAAATAAAAAAACTACAGCAATCATAATAAAGCCAATGGTGCTAATAGATAAAATTATTTTTTTTGAAAGATTTTTTATTTTTCATTATAATTATTTTTAATCAATAAAAAAGTCTTTTCACATGTTTGCTTTATTCTTTAGCAATAAGGAAGCCTGTGCCCTATCCGATCGGTGATTGTGGACTTTTTTTGATTAACTTATTATAAAATTGCAATACAAAACCTAGGAAAATGTATTACAACTCTTTTTCATTTTATTTTTAATCTCTACGTAATTACCACAATTTAGATGATCTCTGCCTTCCGAGTATTCAATATGGGTTATCTCAACTGAGGTAACTGAGACAAAACTATAACATTTTTCTTCTTTGCAAACTATTATGTTATTTTTTTTTTGAAAATAATAAACCTTGTATGTTCAAGTAAAAAGGGCAACGGGTTTATTCACTACAGAGCTAGAGTGAATGCTTAGCCGATACGAAATCTCCAGAGGGTAAAGCTGCTTGGACCAGCTTTGTGATAACTACATGATAAAGTAGTACAAACAGCTAATCCCAACACAAGGGTATTAGATAAAAGTCTGTCTGCCAGAGGAAAGTCAAAAACAAAGCTTGCGGAATGATTAAGTAAGCACAAAAGTACTATATCAAAAGAACTGCTCTGCAGCACACCCAAGCGTATCCAAGGTACTAATTCATATATTGTTGTAAAAGCTCAAAGTAAGACAGATAAACGCCATGCTTAAAATCGCAAGCTCAACCAATTTACTAAAACTTAATAGCAGGAAACAAAACAAAAGCTCTCTGGGAAAAAGTACGGACTTGAATTATTGGCAGTACAATGGAAAAGAAAAAATATGCAAGGTGAAAGCCATGAGACGTTGTATCAGTTTGTTTGGCAGAGGAAGCTTAGCGGTCAGCAAAAAAATATAAATTACAAAACACTAAATAGACAAAAAAGCCTGAAAAAAGAAGGCTAGAACGAGTCAATTTCAAAGACTCCAGAGGATTTTTACCTAATAGAACAACAATTATAAAAGATGAATTCGACTATACTTGATTACAATCCTTCAAAGTAGCCGCTCTGATATCTGCTGCTTGAACCTGGTCCTACCAAAACAAACATTTTAGTATTTTGGACCTTTATAAACTTCAGTGTATTTTTCTTGCCCTTTTGCCAAACTCGACGAATCGCAAAGCAAAAATTGGGCTAAATTTGATTTTTGAAAAGCCATTTATGTCAATTAAAATTAGACTTTGGATGCTCGTTAGCATCGCGCTCCCCCACATCCTGAATAGCCAGAATGTATTGATCAGTAATGAGCACAACCCGAATGAGCCTTCGATAACTCTGGATCCGAAAAATCCAGCCAGGATGATGGCGGCTTCAAATATCAACAATTACTATATCAGCACAGATACCGGCAGAACTTGGACAGCTTCAATTCTAAAATCCAGTCTAGGAGTATGGGGGGATCCTTGCCTCGCTGTGGATACTGCAGGAAATTTTTATTTTTTTCACCTTTCTAACCCAGATACCGGCAATTGGATAGATAGGATTATATGCCAAAAGACATCTGATCATGGGAATACTTGGAACGATGGCAGTTTTACCGGTCTCAATGATGAGAAAGCGCAAGACAAGCAATGGTGCGCAATTGATCCTGTGACAAACACAATCTACTTGACCTGGACGCAATTTGATGTTTACGGAAGCAGCAATCCAAATGATAGCAGTACGATTCTGTTTTCAAAGTCAATCGATGAAGGCGAGACCTGGACTACTCCCATAAGACTTAACCAAATAGCTGGAGACTGTGTGGATAGTGACAACACCACAGAAGGGGCAGTTCCTGCTGTGGGGCCGGAAGGAGAAGTTTATGTCTCATGGGCCGGTCCGAAAGGTTTAGTTTTCAATCGTTCCTTTGACGGTGGAAAAACCTGGTTGCCTCATGAATCACAAATTGACCCCATACCCTTTGGTTGGGATCATAATGTCAGCGGCATATTTAGAGCAAATGGTCTTCCCATCACTTTGTGTGACCAAAGCAATGGCCCAAACAGGGGAACTATATACATTTGCTGGGCAGACCAAAGGAATGGAGAGAATGATACTGACATTTGGTTTGCAAAATCAACCGACAAAGGTGACCATTGGTCAGCCCCACAGAAAATAAATGATGACACTGGAACGGCTCAACAGTTTTTCCCTTGGATGACAATTGATCAAACCAATGGGAATTTGTATTGCATTTTCTATGATCGGAGGAATAGGAAAGGAGACAGTACTGATGTGTTTCTTGCCTTTTCAATTGACGGAGGACAAAATTTCACCAATAAAAAAATAAGTGATTCTCCATTTGTACCTAGTCCAAATGTTTTCTTTGGTGATTATACAAATATTACGGCACACGCTGGAATCGTGAGACCTATCTGGACAAGATTACACAAAGGCCAGTTGAGCATTTGGACAGATTTGCTGACACACGATAAACTCTTAAGTTCACAAACCAATGATGATCTGTCGGTTACCAAGATCGATTTCGAAAACTACCCTAACCCGGGATCAGAATACACATTGGTATCATATAAATTGCGAAAATCCAGCAAAGTCAGTATAATTTTAAAGGATTTAGGAGGTAATACCATTTATAAATTTCTCGATCAGGAGCCAAAAGAATATGGAAAATATGTTGAAAGACTTGATACAGGAAAACTGCAGCTCACGAGCGCTACCTATGTATTGCAAATCTATCTTGGGAATCGCCTGTATGAATCTCGAAAAATAATAATTCATTCGGATAAATAAGCGTTTAAACAATTAACAAATGCGCCATGATATTTATATGATGTCTTTTTGATATTTTGCAATAAAGATATCTTAAATAAGTAAAAAAAAGCGTTCTTTGCATAAGATTTGAATTTTATTGATAGAACCAACCAAAAGTATAAAAGTGTCAGAATCAAATTATATCCCACGATTTCATAATGTTAATCATACCGATTTCAACAGAGCCATTAGAACAAAAGTGCAGGCTTATTTCGAATCAAAAAGGAAATCTCAAACCGGGAATTGGAGCTTATACTTCAAAGCGATCTTGCTCTGGCTTTCATATTTTTTGCTTTACACGCAATTGGTGTTTTTCACTCCAAACCCATGGCTCGGCATTTTAGAATGTTTGGTACTCGGCGTTTTGACAGCCGGTATTGGATTCAATGTTATGCATGACGGTGGGCATGGCTCATTCAGCAATTCAAAATTCATTAACTTTATTGCAGCAAACTCAGTTAATTTATTGGGAGCAAGTGCTCTGATGTGGCACACTAAACACAATGTCATCCATCATACTTATACTAATATTGCAGGAGTAGATGATGATATCGATCTCCAGCCTTTTGTAAGAATGAGTCCAGCTCAGGGCAGGCACCTTTTACATAGATTTCAATTCATCTATGTTTGGATGTTGTATCCTCTGCTTTTGATATTTTGGGTATTCTATTCTGATTTCCGAAAATATTTCTCAGGAAAAATTGGTGTCATAAAAATCCAAAATTTTAAAATAACACAACACTTTACATTTTGGCTGGCAAAAATCGTTTACTTTGTCATCATGCTGGTGATACCTATTTATTTTGTTGGATTTCTGCCTTGGCTGATCGGGTACTTGGTACTGAGTTTTACTGCAGGTTTAATTTTGAGCGTAGTGTTCCAGTTGGCGCATACTGTTGAGGTAGCAAGCTTTCCGGAGCCAACCGAGACCACACATGAAATTGAAAATGAATGGGCCATTCATCAGGTAAATACAACGGTTAATTTTGCTACAAAAAGCAAAATGGTTTCCTGGTTCGTGGGAGGTTTAAATTTTCAGATCGAGCATCATTTATTTCCAAAAATTTCGCATGTTCACTATCCGGCTATCAGTAAGATCATCCGGGAAACTTGTGATGAGTTTCAAATAAAATACAATGAATATTCCAATGTATGGAATGCCATTGTTTCACATACGCGCCATCTTAAAAAAATGGGAATCGCATAGATAAATATCGACCCAAGAATTTATGTGTAAGATATAATTAGGGTAGTAATCATTATTTTTTAAAAAATATTTATCTTAATCTTATTGATCTGAACCATAATCAGGCAAACCCTTAAGCATGAATTATACTCAAGGGAATATCTAAGAGCTAGACATTTTGAAAATAATCGGATCAAATTAATAATCGTAAATTTTATTTCATTGAAGATGTCTAAAATACTAGCTGTTTCTAATCTAAGAGACCAGGTTTATTTCACTCATCTGCTTTTATAGCCAAACAGTGATTGTTGGATAATTTATACAAAAAAATGGAATCTTAGTGAGATCTACTTGCTAATCTTGACTGAGATCCAATTTTCCATTCCTAAAAGAACGTCGTTTTAGATATTCAATAATTCAAATAAACCTGTGTTGATACCTAACTCTAAAATAGAAATTTTCAAATAGAGATCAGACTGTACGATTCTTAAAGTTCTCGATTTAGGAATAATATTTATTTTTGCTTTTTTCAAAGTGCATTACACGAGGAGAACAACGTTTTAGATTATTCGTAGTCAGTTCCATTTTGGATCCAACATAAGCCAACTAAATATTTCTTGAATTACGACTAAGTGGATTGCTCTCCTGCTTGGAGTGTTAGTCATTCCTTTGCTATGGTTTTGCACGATGCCTAAGTTTGACTCAGACTAGTGAACCGAGAAGCATATATTCGCGTTTTCTGCATGATTATGAATCGAAAAAGGTTTATCCAATCTTTGGCGTTATTACCAACATTTGGAGCTATGTACAAATTATACGATCTCTATAAGACCGGGCAGGAATTGCCGAATACGGATTTAATGCCAGCATTGTTTTTGGGTCATGGCTCTCCTATGAATGCCATCGAGGAAAATGAGTTTGTCCAAGGTTTTAGAAAGATCGGTCAAGAAATTTCAAAACCGATAGCAATACTTTGTGTGTCAGCTCATTGGGAAACCAATGGAACCCAGGTGACTGCAATGTCCAATCCTAAAACGATCCATGATTTTGGTGGATTTCCACAGGCTTTGTACGAGGTACAGTACCCTGCTCCAGGCTCTCCTGAATTAGCCCAAGAGCTGAGCCAAAAGTTGATATCCACTCAAAAAGATATGTCCTGGGGATTAGATCACGGGTGTTGGAGTGTGGTAAAACATCTCTATCCACATGCGGATGTTCCTGTAATTCAATTGAGTTTGGATATTAGAAAATCGGCTTCAGAACATTACAAATTTGCAAAAGATCTCAGCTTTTTAAGAAGAAAAGGAGTCTTGATCATTGGAAGTGGCAATTTGGTTCACAACCTTGGTATGGTTGCATGGAATAAACTGAATGAAGATTATGCTTTTGATTGGGCTCAACAAGCTTCCAATTGGATGAAGGAAAACATCACCAACCACAACCATCTATCTCTGGCCGATTATAAGAGCCAAGACAAAGCTATTCAACTTGCTATTCCGACTCCTGAACATTACATTCCGTTGCTTTATACTTTAGCTCTTCAGGAAAAGAATGAAAATGCCACTTTTTACAATGACAAAGCTGTAGGTGGTTCACTCACTATGACTTCAGTAAAAATATCTTAATCTAAATACTGAATTAAAGCGATTTGATCTCAGCAACCAATTTGGTCAGAGTATCTTTTGCATCTCCAAACAACATGTAGGTTTTTGGTTGATAAAAAAGCGCATTGTCAATGCCCGCATAACCTGCTTTCATGGATCGTTTCATGACGATCACGTTCTTAGCTTGTTCAACCTCAAGGATTGGCATTCCGTAGATAGGTGACGAAGGATCAGTTTTCGCAGCTGGATTGACTACGTCATTTGCACCAACGACCAACACAACGTCTGTGGTGTTAAATTCAGGATTGATGTCTTCCATCTCTACGAGTTTATCATAACTTACGTTGGATTCAGCAAGAAGAACATTCATGTGGCCCGGCATTCGACCTGCTACCGGATGGATAGCATATTTTACTTCAACTCCCGAATCTTCAAGCAATGACTCCAATTCATGACAAATGTGTTGGGCCTGAGCCACGGCTAATCCATATCCAGGCACGATGACAACTTTCTTTGCATACTTCATCAATATCGAAGCATCGGATCTGGCAATTTCTTTAGTTGAACCTCCAGTAGGACCCGCAGCAACACCGGTAGAAGCAGCACCACCACCAAAATTACCAACAAGTACATTCAATAGCGACCTATTCATGGCGTTGCACATTGCTACTGTCAATATGGTTCCTGCAGAGCCAACTAGGATTCCTCCGATTAACATTACATAGTTATCATATAAAAATCCACCACAAGCTGCCGCTACTCCTGTGAAAGAGTTGAGCAAAGAAATCACTACAGGCATATCAGCTCCTCCGATAGGAAAGACAAACAATATTCCATACATCAATGATAATGCAAGGATGATGTAAAACCATAGACTGCCTGAAACTATACCTAGATAAAATAATACTGACAGTACTAAAATAGACAAGAGAAGCCCGATATTGAAAACTTGTTGACCCGGTAAATTATAATCATTGATCTTTCCTTCCAATTTACCGAAGGCAATAATTGAACCGGCAAATGAAATGGATCCTATCACCAATCCTGCCAAAATGACTATAATTTTTGCGGAGGAATCAACAGTTGATCCTGTTTCTTGCAATTGCATCAAATGATTGTACTCAATTATGGATATCAAAGCAGCACAAGCTCCTCCCATTCCATTAAAAAAAGAAACCATCTGAGGCATGGAAGTCATTTGGACCCTCTTTGCCATGATCCAACCAACAATGGTACCGATAATCAACGCAACAAAAATCCAAATGAGATTATGCAATGAATTCCCATGAGCATCCCGATAGAGAAAAATGGTTGCAAATATAGCAAGGACCATTCCACCAGCTGCAATCAAGTTTCCCTTGCGAGCAGTATCCGGCTTGGACAACATTTTCAAGCCGATCATGAAGGTTACGGATGCAATCAAATAAATTAGTACCAGTATAGATTCCATTATTTCTTTTTCTTAAACATTTCTAACATTCTGTCTGTGACGACAAATCCACCAACAACATTGAGTGTGCCCAACACCACAGCTATGAAGCCTAGCACCAGGCTTAAAGTTCCATGTGCTTGGCCTGTCACTATTATCGCTCCGATAATGACCACGCCATGTATGGCATTAGCCCCTGACATCAAAGGTGTATGCAATACAGAAGGTACGTGTGATATCAACTCGATCCCTACGAATATCATGAGAATGACAAGGTATATCATCTCAATATTGGAGCGTATAAAATCTAAAATTCCCATGATTATGACTTTAAAATTTTACCATTATGCACGATCAGAGTTCCCGATGTAATTTCTTCCGACAAATCCCATTTGAATTCTGACTTATCAGCGAGATGTAGCAATAAATTTTGCAGGTTTTTGGCATAGAGTTCACTCGCATTAGTAGCTAAAGTAGAGGGAAGATTGCCCAGTCCAACAATTTTTACACCATGCTTGACAACGATTTTGTCCAGCTCTGAACATTCGCAATTTCCACCTTGTTCTACCGCCATATCGACTATGACAGAACCATACTTCATATTTTTTACCTGTTCATCAGTGATCAAAACAGGGGCTTTTCTACCCATTACCTGTGCCGTAGTTATCACCAGATCAGCTTGATATAATGACTTATTGACAGCTTCTTTTTGCTTTGCCAAATATTCTGCGGTCACTTCTTTTGCATAGCCACCTTCTACTTTAACACCATCATCTTTAACCGTAATAAATTTTGCCCCCAATGACTCCGCTTGTTCTTTGGTTTCAGGCCTGACATCTGTAGCTTCAACAACTGCACCCAATCGTTTTGCCGTTGCAATTGCCTGCAGTCCTGCCACACCTACTCCGAAAATCAAGACTTTAGATGGAGTAATAGTCCCTGCAGCTGTCATCATTAAAGGAAATATCCGAGTCATGTTTTCTGCACCTAATATGACTGCCTTATATCCTGCAAGATTACCCTGCGAACTCAATACATCCATACTTTGAGCACGGCTGATTCTGGGGATAGCATCCATTGAAAATGCAGAGACGGACTTTTCTGCAAGCTTCTTTACATACTCAGGATTGGTCAAATGATACATCAAACTCATTACGATTTGACCGGCAGACAACATTTGGATTTCGCTTTCTGTGAAGTGGTTGATTTTTACCACTACTTGAGCACCATGTATGCAATCACCTGCAGTAAGTTTGATGGAAGCGCCTGCAGCTTCATAATCCGAATTTTGAAATGCAGAGGCTTCTCCTGCAGACGACTCTACGTTTACTTCAAAACCCTTTGCAAGTAATTGTTTTACAATATTTGGTGTCAGAGCAACCCTTTTTTCACCAGGTCTGCCTTCTTTTAATACAGCTATTTTCAAAGCTAAAAAAATTTAAGGTGCAAAAGTACTTGGTTTCACCCAAAGCGCAAAATATATAACAGGTATTAAAGAGAATTTCCTCTTCTATGAATCAAGCTTATTAAAGTTAGCTCTTTGGGAAATAAGATCCCTCCATAGAAACATGCAATGTCTTCCTTTTTAAGTGAGATCAATATCCAAAATTGGTATTCTATGCGCCTCAAGCCTAGAATGAACGTTCTATAATGAGCTGGATAAATGGCTTTATACCTTCAGAACATACAGGATCAATGGCTCCGATTTCATCAATTAATGTCCAGATTCTATCAGAATACTGGGATTCCACATTTGCCACTCTATCCTTGATATTATACTTTGAATAGATTTCAATTGCTTCAGCAAATCTCAAATCTGCCGGGCAGTTAGCTGAAAACAGAAATTCAAGTCTGATCTTGTCTTTACTGTCTGCAGCTGCTAATGCCTCTAAGAAAAGTATGTTCTTTTTTCCTGCCAGTATATCTCCCCCCCTCCTTTTTCCGGTTAAATGCGTGTCACCATACAAGTCCAACCAATCATCTTTTATTTGAAAACACAAACCCGTCTCAATTCCTAGTTGATAAAACAATTTGCACATCACTGTTGATTGGTTGCCAAGAGTGCAAGCCATTTGAAAAGCACAAGCCAAAAGAACGGCTGTTTTCAATTTTATCATCTCAAGGTATTCATTCGTAGAAGGAGTGATGAGGGAATAGTCCATATCCATAGCTTGACCTTCACAAATTTCCCTTGAAGTTGTCATGAAAAGATCTAGAATATTAAAGTGTTTTCCGGCTTCGGATATCCACTTGGTAGCTTCAATCATCATTACATCCCCTGCCAAAATGGATGCGGGGACACCATATTTGATATGGACGGCTGTGTGCCCTCTTCTTGTGGTAGCCTCGTCCATGATGTCATCATGAATTAGAGTAAAGTTGTGAAAATATTCCAAACCTAAAGCAGCTTTCAGTGTATCTTGATGGTTTGCTCCACACAAATTTCCACAGTACAAAACTGCAAGAGGCCGTATCTTTTTCCCAGGAAGATCCATCATGTAACGGACCGGCTCGTAAAGCGAAGTGGGTTGGAGATGTTTTACATTCTGTCTGTAAAAATTTTCGTAAATACCTAATAGCTCTTCAAATGAACTTACATTTGCTGACATGAGGGGCATTTATATTTTCCTGAAATACTGGTGGCTGGTTCCACTCTACTTAAGCAATTTTTATGGATGCAAGGTAAGTGAAAAAGCAGACTTGATTTTCGTAAATGGAAATATCTTCACTGCTGACGATAGTATTCCATTCGCTTCGGCTATTGCAGTTAAATCTCACAATATCATAGCGGTTGGAGAAACTGATCTAATCTTGAATTACAAAAATGATCAAACTACAGTAATTGACCTAGGAGGTAAATTTGCTATGCCTGGTCTACATGAAGGCCATGCACATTTTTTATCTCTTGGAAAAAGCCTGAATAATCTTCAACTCCAAAACGCACGAAATTGGGACGAAATAGTGTTACTTGCCAGTCATTTTGCGGAAAAAATCGATTCCGGTGCATGGATAGAAGGCAGAGGTTGGCATCAGGACAAATGGGACAAACCAGTTCATCCTTCTGTAAACTCATATCCTTACCATGATCAACTATCCTCCCTTACAAGTAAAAATCCTGTGGTCCTCATTCATGCTTCCGGTCACGGATTAATAGCAAATCAAATGGCGATGGATATTGCGGGAATCAGCAAAGAAAGTGTAGCTCCTGCTGGAGGTAGAATAGTAAAGGATGATCGCGGCCAAATAACTGGAGTGTTCGAAGAAAATGCAATGGAATTGATCACAAGACCGCTGAGAGAATTTCAAAAGAAAACTTATCAGGAAAAGATTAAAGTGTATGCTCAATCTGCTACAGAAGAAGCACTCAAATATGGAATAACCAGTTTTCAGGATGCCGGAGTAACTTTAGAAGAGTTGAATGCATTATACCAGATATTTCAGGAAGGAAAACAAAAGATCAAACTTTCTTTCATGCATTTTGATAATTATCCTGAAATCATGCGCACCATTGATCAAATCCCATTTCACTCCTCCAATGAAGACATGTTTTCATGCAAGTCTATCAAACTTTACATAGATGGAGCATTGGGTTCCTATGGGGCATGGCTGCTGAGTCCCTATGCCGACAATCCACAAAGTACCGGTCAGAATACTATGACTATTTCATCCATTGATTCTGTGGCAAAAATATGCTTTGATCGCAAACTCCAGTTGTGTACTCATGCCATCGGGGATCGGGCCAATAGAGAGGTGTTAAATATTTTCAGATCCTACCCAAATCCAAATCTGAGATGGAGAATTGAACATGCCCAGCATATCGATCCCAGTGATATTCCAAGATTTGCAGAGCAAAACATTATTGCTTCTATACAGGCAATTCACTGTACCAGTGACGCTCCTTTCGTTAGCAAACGTCTTGGCATCCAACGTGCGAAGGAAACCTCCTACAAATGGAGGAGCCTTTTGGATCACCATGCGAGGCTAGCGAATGGTACTGACGCGCCAGTGGAAAGTATAAACCCTTTTGAGTGTATCTATGCTTCTGTCACACGGCGACGTCTGGACAATGATTTGGTATTTTTTCCAGAAGAATCCATGACAAGAGTTGAAGCCTTGAAATCATATACTATTTGGAACTCATATGCATCATTTCATGAAAAAAGAACAGGCAGTTTGATTCCCGGCAAATCTGCCGATATCATCGTTTTAGACAGAGATTTGCTGCATTGCAAGGAAGCTGACATTCCCGGGACGCAGGTATTATCAGTTTATTTAAATGGAATTAAAATTAGATAATCCAAAACTCAAATCATATAACGAATAAGTTATCAGCCGCTCCGAATGAAGCAGAAAATTTTCCTATTGGAATCAACTAGTAATTACAAAATTAAAGATCTAAATGAAAAATATTCTTCAATCCTGCCGGTCTGGCAAGATGGAATCCTTCTCCATAGTCCACATGGATCCATCTACCCATTACACGCGAAGCTGAGCGGACAAATTCCATAAATTCTTTTGAAGAAATTGGAGAATTTGGTTCTGTAGATTCAGGATTATAAAATTGGGATTTGAAGCAAGAAATAAGTTTTATTTTTTTGTCAATATACTTTGAGATATCCATGACAAAATCAGGCTTTTCTTGATGATCTTGAATATAATGGTATACAGCCTGCGGACGCCATGCTTCTTGAAGCTCTTGATTCCATTCAGTTTCAATTTTGATTAGACCTGAATAAAAACAGGCGTCTCTAATCAATTTAGCTGCTCTGCCATGGTCCGGATGTCTATCTGACAAAGCATTTGCAAAAACAATTTTGGGTTTGGAGGCTCGAATGATCTTCACAATAGAAACTATGTTTTCACTATTATATTCAAAAAAACAATCATCTAAATCCAACTGATACCTGAAAGCTGCACTCATCAGTTTAGCCGATTGAAATGCTTCCTGAGTGCGAATTTCTGCATTCCCTCTGGTTCCTTTTTCACCCCGGGTAAGATCCAGTAGTCCAACAGTATTTCCTTGATCAATCTGCAAAGCTAATGTGCCACAACATGCCAACTCCACATCATCCGGATGAACACCTATTGCTAAAATATCTACTGGTTTTACTTCTTTCATAACCATTTTATCAATGCCGATCCCCATGTGAAACCACTGCCAAAGGCAGCCAAACAAACTAAATTTCCTTTATGAACTTTTCCGGCTTCCCAAGCCTCAGCAAGTGCAATCGGTATGGATGCTGCCGTTGTGTTACCATATCTCTGAATATTGTTCCACACCTGTTCATCTTTCAAGCCAAGTTTCTTTTGAACGAACTGACTGATTCGAAGGTTGGCTTGATGCGGCACCAGAAGATCAATATCTGATTTAGTAAAGGATGTTTTGTTCAATGCCTCCTCAATGACCTCAGGAAACTTGGTTATTGCAGTTTTAAAAACCAATTGACCATTCATATTGGGAAAAATGTCCTGATCTTCCCACATTTTTTCGGTCAGAAAAATCCCGCCGTATTCTTGTTCAGGATAACCAAACCTTTCTTTACCCAAGTGATAACCGCCATGACAACCCGGATTAATAAAAGCTAATTCTTCAGCATGAGTACCATCGGCATGTAAATGAGTAGTAAGGATGCCACCTTCTTCTCTTGTCGGTTGCAACACAACCGCTCCTGCACCATCACCAAAAATCACGGTAACATTACGCCCTCTCGTGGTAAAATCCAAACCCATAGAATGCATTTCTGCCCCTACCAACAATATATTCTTGTATTGTCCGGTTTTGATGAACTGGTCTGCAATGGACAACCCGTATATAAAACCAGAACACTGATTTCTAATGTCCAATGCACCACATTCAACGCCTGTCATTTTAAGCTCGCGCTGCAGCAAAACGCCACATCCGGGAAAAAAATAATCAGGACTTAAAGTTGCGAAAATGATAAAATCTATCTCCTCTTTCTCAAGACCAGCTCTTTGAATGGCAATTTCAGCAGCTCTTGCTGCCATGGTTGTTGTGGTCTCCAGATGTGGGTTGCCATACCTTCTTTCCTGAATTCCTGTACGCTCTATTATCCAAGCATCAGTTGTATCCATGATAGCTTCGAGATCACTGTTCTTTACAATTCTTTCAGGAACATAATATCCCAATCCGGCCACTTTGGTTTTTGTATTCATAATTGTAGAATTCATCTATTTCCCAAAGCTAAATACACATATTAATCAGATAATCAGTAAATGCCATGCAGAAATGACAAATGTAGATCATTATTGTTGGCTCCACAAACCCTATGGTACACTTTATAAGTAACAACTGATTACAATAATAATCCTTGATCAGGTTTTCTTTTCTTTCTTTTTAGCAGCCGGAAACAAGACATTATTCAAAATGAGTCTATACCCCGGAGAATTCGGATGTAGGCTCAGATCCGTAGGCGGATCACCTACCTGATGCTGATAATCTTCAGGATCATGTCCAGCATAAAATGTCCAGGTACCGTAACCAAATGTACCATGTATATACCTTACTTCATCAGCTGCCTTTGTGTCACCTAAAATAAGCACATCCGGCTTCACGAATTCTTTTCTAAATGCAGTGGTTTGTCCCATAAATCCTTTCACTGTTCGGGTGTGATTCTGGGTCAACATAGTAGGAACGGGGTCCCATTTGGCTGAAAAGTCAAATAAATTAAAGTAATCGTTATCTGGACTTATCCTCCTGAATCTGGTATTATCTATTGAAGAAAATTCGTATTCCAATGGATTATCCACTAAAGTAAAATCCCTGAAAGCGAATGTTTTCAAAAAGTCAAGCTTTGAACCTGCGCTCAAATCAGCTGCGTCACCATCAAAGTATTGTGCACAAATATCCAATCCTTCTGCTGAAAGAGCGATATCATAGGAATCCGTAGCAGAACACATAGCAAACATGAAGCCTCCTCCTCCTACATATAATTTTATACTTTTAGCAACCGCCAATTTCAGTTGAGATACTTTTTCAAATCCTAGTTCAGCAGCAAGACGCTCTTGCCTTTTTTGATTCTCTTGGTACCACTCCTGATTGTGATAGTTTGCATAAAATCGCCCATATTGACCTGTAAAATCTTCATGATGTAGATGCAACCAATCATACTTCGCAAGCATCCCAGTGACAATCTCCTTGTCATATATTTTATCGAATGGGATTTCTGCATAGGTAAGGGCAAGAGTTACAGCATCATCCCATGGTTGAATCCGCTCCCCCCTCTCGTTGAATTCCGGTGTATAAACAGCGATTTTCGGTACTTTTTCCAATTTCATTACCTCCTGATTGATTTCAGGGTCAGAAATCTCAAGTCGAATTCGATCAAACTCAGCGTCGGAGATGATTTCATAACTCACTCCTCTGGTGATACATTCCTTTTCAAATGTACGTGTGTTTGGAAAAGCAAAACTTCCCCCTCGGTAATTCAGTAACCAGTATGCCTCAACTTGATTAGAAATTACCCAATAACAAATACCATAAGCTTTCAAATGATCCTTTTGCTTAAGATCCATGGGTAAAAGCATATACGAAGCGGATAAAGTTATGCTGTACAAAAATATCAGTCCAACTGCGCTATATTTTAGCAGTTGGATGCGAAGCGGTCTGTATTTTGACAAGATGATAAACAATTGGCGCAACAAATTGTCTGAATGGAAGCTTTGCCACTTTGGCGTAGAAGCATTCTTCGAAAATGACGATATTTGCATGTCCTTTCTAACGCAAAATGGATCAATTTAGTTTTCAGTACCCGACTTGGTTTCTTTTCCTTTGTATAGGAGCGGCTTTATTCGTTTCCCTTCTCGTGTATTACAAATCAAGGCAATTTTCTGAACGGCCTTTCTGGCATAAATTGATTTTAGCATCTCTACGTTTTTTAGCCAGTTTTTTGATTTTCTTTTTGCTGCTCCATCCCCTATTCAAAAAATATGAACAAGATATCAAGAAACCCTTAGTTGTCATAGCACAGGATATGACTGCTTCGTTATGTGTGCGGGATTCTCAGTGGATGTCCGACTACTATAAAGATCAAGAAAAGGAGTCTGATAAATGGAAACAAAAATATGATGTCAAGTGGCTGGGATTTGGCGATCATATTGTCACTGAATTTTCTCCCTACTGTAATCACAAAAAAACAAATATCACTCAAATTTTTGACAATATTCAAGATCAGTCAGACCTTCAAAATTTAAAAGCTGTTGTCTTGTGTTCAGATGGAATTTATAATGCTGGCAAAAATCCTCTTTATCATTCCTTGCTTAGCGGTGTAAAAGTACATACTGTATTGCTAGGTGACAGTACTCAAGAGAAAGATTTGAGAGTACAGCGGATTTTTCATAATGAAATAATTTACACAGGTGATCAATTTGCAGTGGAATGCGATATACAGTCATCATTTTCTAAAGGCAATAAGTACAATGTCAGACTCAGTCAGTGGGATAATGGCAAATGGAAAACATTGAAAGAAAGCATCAGGAATATTGAAAGTGATTATTCATTCCAAACAGAGGAATTTGTCATTCAGGCTGACAAACCGGGACTTCAGAAATTTCTAATCCAGTGTTCGTCAATCTCAGGAGAACGGAATACGAGAAATAACAGTAGAGAGTTCTTTGTAGAATTTTTGGACGCTAGAAAAAAAATCCTGATCTATGCGCAATCCGCTCATCCTGACATAGCAGCAATGCGTGAGGCTCTACTGAGCAATAAAAATTATGAAGTTGATGTCAACTATACCGGATCTTCGATCCAAGGAATAGAAAAATATGCATTGGCGATCTTACACCAGTGTCCTTCTTCTGCATCGGATGATTTATCACAAATACAGAAACTGAAAAATGCAGGTGTCCCTTTACTTTATATTATAGGAGCTCAAACGGATTTGAATTCATTCAACAACATTCAGGATATTGTCCAAATTACCGGCAGCAACAAATCCATGAATGATGCTCAAGCAGTATTCAAAAAAGGTTTTTCTGCCTTCACAATTTCAGATCAACTTTCTCAGACCTTTGATAGATTGCCACCACTTTCAGCCCCTTTTGGCAATTATAAACTAAATCCAAACGCTCAGGTATTTTTATTTCAGAAAATTGGAAAAATAGAAACAAATTATCCATTATGGATCATGCAAGATCAAACCGGATCTAAATCAGCAGTGATTTGCGGAGAAGGATTATGGAAATGGAAATTTAACAACTATTTACAAGAGAATAATTTTGAACTTTTCTATGAAATTATTTCTAAAACGGTACAGTTCACATCGACAAAAGATGATAAACGCAAGTTTAAAGTTAGTCAGAATAAGCGATTGTATGATGAAACTGAAAATATAGTACTGAATGCTGAACTGTATAATGATAATTATGAACGTATCAATGAGCCAGATGTCAATTTTCAACTTTTTAAAAATACAGGAGAAAAATATCCTTACACTTTTGGGAAAAAAGACAATATTTACGAATTACAATTGGGCAATCTGGCTGCAGGTGATTACTCTTACAAAGCTGAGACATCGTGGAACGGAAAATCATGGACCCAGGATGGCAAATTCAGTGTCAGTAAATTAGATATTGAAACCGAAAATGTGATGGCAGATCATAATCTCTTAAGGTCCATATCTGAAAAAACGGGCGGTATTTCCATCCTCAAAAATAATTGGCAAGAACTTACAAACAATTTGCTTCAAGAGGACAACAGCAAACCTATCGTGTATCAAACATTACATATCAAAAGTCTGCTCGATGAAAAAATCCTCTTTTTTCTGATATTTTTACTCCTAGCGTTAGAATGGTTTTTGAGACGATTTTGGGGTAGTTATTAATATAGCAATTAAAATTTCGGTAGTATTTTAAATTAAGTTAAACACGATTAATCTGGGTTAGAAATAAATTTCGCAAATAAAACTAATCATTTAATTTGAGTACGTCGAGAAAGGCTTTCTGCGGGACTTCAACCGAACCAATTTGTCGCATTTTCTTCTTACCTTCTTTTTGTTTTTCCAATAATTTTCTTTTACGGGAAATATCTCCACCATAGCATTTGGCCGTTACATCCTTTCGCATTGCAGAAATAGTTTCTCTCGCAATAATTTTTCCACCAATCGCCGCTTGAATTGCAATGACAAACTGATGCTTAGGAAGCAATTCTTTCAACTTTTCGCACATACGTCTTCCTACTGATTCAGCCTTAGTTCTATGAACCAGGGCAGTTAATGCATCCACATTATCACCATTCAGTTTCATATCCATCTTGATAATATCAGATTTCCTATAATCTATTGGATGGTAATCAAATGAAGCGTAACCTCTTGTCGAAGATTTCAGTCGATCGTAAAAATCAAAAACAATCTCTGCAAGTGGCATCTCAAATTGGAGTTCAACACGCTCCGTAGTCAGATAATCCTGTTTCATCAGAACACCCCTTTTATCCATACAAAGTTTGATAATGGTGCCGATGTATTCTGGTTTTGTAATAATTTGAGCTTTGATATATGGTTCTTCGACAAACTCAATGTGGTTGGGTTCAGGAAGATCATTAGGCGTATGGATCACCAGATCTTCACCGCTCGTTGTCCTGGCTTTGTAAGATACGTTGGGTACAGTAGTAATCACTTCTTGATTGAATTCCCTCGACAAGCGCTCCTGTATAATCTCCAGGTGCAACATCCCAAGAAAACCACACCTGAATCCAAAACCCAGTGCAATGGAAGTTTCTGGCTCATATACAAGGGAGCTATCATTGAGTTGCAGTTTTTCGAGACTGTCTCTCAAGTCTTCGAAATACTCATTTTCAATTGGATAAATTCCGGCGAATACCATGGGCTTGACGTCTTCAAATCCTTTAATTTCTTCGCGACAAGGATTTGCAGAAAGGGTAAGTGTATCCCCCACTTTAACTTCTTTTGCCTCTTTAATACCGGTAATAATATACCCTACATCACCGCATTCAATTTGAGACTTAGGAAGCAAATTCATTTTCAAAATACCGACTTCTTCAGCTTCATACTCCTTGCCTGTATTGAAAAACTTGACTTTATCTCCTTTTTTCAACAAACCATTCAATATCCTGTAATAGACAATAATGCCTCGGAAAGAATTAAATACCGAGTCAAAAATAAGAGCTTGAAGAGGTGCTGCCGGGTCACCTTTAGGTGATGGAATTCTATCGACAATAGCTGCCATCAATTCTGGTACACCAATTCCCGTTTTTCCACTGGCGAGAATGATATCTTCTTTTTTACAACCTATCAGATCAATAATTTGCTCAGAGACTTCATCAATCATTGCGCTCTCCATATCAATTTTATTAAGCACAGGTATGATTTCAAGGTCGTGCTCTATGGCTAAGTATAAATTTGAAATCGTCTGAGCTTGTATTCCCTGCGTTGCATCTACCAAAAGTAGTGCTCCTTCACAAGCAGCAATAGAACGGCTGACTTCATAAGAAAAGTCCACATGGCCAGGAGTATCTATGAGATTGAAGGTATACTTTTTTCGGTCAGTATGTTCGTAATTCAACTGAATTGCATGGGCTTTTATAGTGATTCCCCTTTCCCTTTCAATATCCATATCATCCAGAGCTTGTGCCTGCATATCACGCTCAGCAATAGTCTTAGTATATTCCAGTAATCTATCCGACAAAGTACTTTTGCCGTGATCAATGTGTGCTATGACACAAAAATTTCTAATCAAATCCATGGTCCGATTTCTAAACCGCAAAAATAAACATCTATTGGAGCTCTGATGCTAAGTTTTTGAATATCTTTTATTTATATATTTGCTTTATTTACTAACAAAAACTCCAATAATAAGTTATACAATGAAATATCGGATAAACCTCATTAGTGACACCGTGACAAAGCCTACTCCGGCAATGCTAAATGCAATGCTTTCGGCCGATTTAGGTGATGATGTATTCAAAGAGGACCCGACTGTTGCTGCTTTAGAAAGTAAAATGGCTGCCATGTTTTCCAAAGAAGCTGGACTTTTCTGCCCTTCAGGTACTATGACGAATCAAATCGCCATCAAGGCCCACACCGTTCCTATGGATGAAATGATATGCGAGACACATTCGCATGTATTTCAATACGAGGTCGGCGGATATGCCTTCCATAGTGGTATTGCAGTGAACCCCATTCCTGGGATAAATGGAAAACTCAATGTGTCATTGGTTGAAGGTCAAATAAAAGCTCCCATGGATTGGTTGCCGAGGACGCGCCTGGTTGTGATAGAAAATACTTGCAATAGAGCCGGTGGCCAATTTTACACTGAAAATGAACTACGAGAATTATCTGACTTTTGTAAAAAAAATGACCTTGTTTTCCATTGTGATGGAGCGCGAGTTTTTAATGCTTTACTAGAAAGCCATATTAATAGTCAAGACTATGGCGAATATTTTGACAGCATTTCAATTTGTTTATCAAAAGGTCTAGGGGCTCCAGTGGGTTCCGTTTTGGTAGGTACCAATGAAATGATACAAAGAGCAAGGCGAATCAGGAAGGTGATGGGTGGTGGAATGAGACAGGCAGGAATAATTGCAGCAGCTGGAATCTATGCTCTGGATCATCATATCGAAAGACTAGCCATTGATCATGTCCATGCAAAACGTATAGAAATTGCTCTCAAGAAATGTAGTTTCGTAAAAGAAATCATCCCTGTCCAATCTAACATCGTCATCTTTGCACTCAAGGATCATATTTCTCCGAACGAATTCATTGAAATACTACATCAGCACGATATTCATGCTTCAGCATTTGGAAAAAATTTGGTGAGGTTCGTCACACATCTCGATATTCAAGAAAAAATGGTCGAAGAAGTGTGTTTTTTACTTGAATCTATTTAATGATAGGCTAAATTCTATCTTGTGTAAAAATATTTACCTGATTTCGTCTCACCTGAGTCCAAATGGATTCTGTAGATAATCAGCTGACTACCTGTAATACCCAATGTATTTATTTGATTCCCTGAATGAAAAATACACTGCCCCTGCAAATTATAGATTTCACAATCCAAAATATGATTAGCTGTAAAATTTAAACTGCCAAAATCCTTTAAATTCAAATTATTCCTGACCAGATTTTCCATTAGTTCAGTTCCATCACTTTCCTCAAATTTCTCAGCTTGAACAGCAGAATTTGAGGACAAATCACCAGTTTGCAATAGTACAAACTCAGCGTTATTGTACCTTTCCAAATTGTCTATCCGAAACGAAGTGTGTATGTCCGACAAATTCCAAGCCGTGCCAGATGGATCAAGATATGTGAGGGGCAATATTTTTATGGGCAGATGTATCTGATTATTTTTTGCAGAATTCAAAAATGTACTCAAAAGCTGCAAATCTTTACGATCTATTATTCCATCTGAATTGATATCTGATTTCAATTTTTCTTCGAGGCCGGAGAATAATTTCTTTCCTAGCAATATATTTCTCAATACCATGTAATCATTGTGATCAATTGAACTTTCATCCAATTTGTGTAAATCATCAGTACTGAGTACATATGTCGTCCGAGACTTTACATGATTAAATTTACTTTTTAATTGTGACGTTTCGGCATATGTAGTTTGCGATCCGCCTTCTTCTCTTAACATCAAAGATCCTTCAAATGATTTGTTGGTCAAAAGGAACCAATCCATTTGATGAGCAATCAAACTGTCTGGTTCACAATTTGGTATTTGTGTATTATTTTGAATATCGATATGAGTATGACATAAGTTTTGGTTCCCTGCAGTATCGGTTACCCAAATTTCGACTTCATTAACCCCCAAATCATCACACGTAAAAACTCGTGACCTGTCATTTATATCCTTAGAAAAGGAAAATGTCAAAGGTATGTTTCCACAAGAATGATATGACCCCTTATCCAAATCCGAAGCCCAAACTTCCACCATCCCTTCATCCGCTTGACCATCGAGGTTGTTATCTATAGGCATCAAAGCAATCACTACGCCGTCAAGGCAATATGGTGTGGGAGGAATAGCAGGCCTGACATTTACTGTGATTTCGCATTTTATTTCATGATCACAACCAACTTCCGCAACGTAATAAAACTTATAACTCCCTATGGGATAAAATCCAGAAGCATTTGAGCCCGGTTTATCAGCGTACTTTGAAGTATTGTAAATAGGTACAAGAACGCCACAAGAATTAATTGTATAGGAACTATCCATTTTCACAAAAGCACCTTTGCAGTCTTTGTCAGCATATATGATAGTGTCTTTTGGACAAATCAAGCGAGAATTGGGATCTACAGTGATGAGTTTGATAACTTGCTTATTGGTAAAAATTCCTCTTCCAGGAAATTTACCCGGGTCATATGTACACCAATCCAATATCTTCCACTCTCTAACTATCTTTATGCAGGTAGGGCTGATGACAAATTTCTCATCTTTGTAATTATACATGGGTTGGCTACAAGCCACTTGCCGCCAGTAAGGCCGGTCATAAGGTTTTCTAAGATTGGTTAGCTCTTTCGCCGGGTCACAGCTTTCAATCTCAATATTCAAAGGCCACGTAATGTCAGCATAGGAAAATGCTCCCAAGCTTGTAACCGTAATCGTCTGATAACAAGTTACCAACTGCCAACTCGTATCTTCAGCTTGCCAATATCGCTTTATCGTCCCCTCTCCACAGCTATTCACATCATAAATTACTTTGCACACATGGATCCACTTTTGCTCCCCATGACAAATGGTGTAAGCTTTTCCAAACTGATCCAAATCACTATAATCCTGATCACATCGAATAGTGATATCACCAGGGCAAACAAATTGAAAATCAGGGCATGATGCCTTTGTACTAAAGCAATACAATACTCCCAGAAGCAAAAAAGCAAGATTTTTCATACACAAAACTGGTGCTTGAAGTACCAAGTTACAAATATAGAAAATATATATAAATAAAATCAAAATACAAACTAATTAATAGTACTCATATCTTATCTACCATGATCTAAGAAAACCAAGCTAGAATTTTAGAAATTTCGTCGTTAAGCCATTTATCTTTGACTATCCCTAACAATTCCCCCATAGAAGTAAAGGGTATGATCCGGCCTCAACGCCCTCTCTGTCCGGAGTGAAACAATAGCACCAAAACCATAAAAAACAAATTATCTTAGACATATGTCACAATAAATGTTAAATTTGCCTATCACCTAAATACCCAAATAAAAGTGACATGATGGAATAAAATGAAACCGACAGCCATAAAACAGATAGTTGTCTATTTAAACGACAAGGAAAAGAACCACACTTTAAAAAACGCACAAGACATTGTGGCCTAATTTGGCTTA
>Ga0268298_10000281_pt1 | contig 66901 bp, 54 predicted proteins | sample WWTPWeurt_MetaG_FD_194462 | JGI IMG/M metagenome (GOLD analysis project Ga0268298, IMG submission 194462) | Activated sludge microbial communities from WWTP in Nijmegen, Gelderland, Netherland - WWTP Weurt | ecosystem: Engineered > WWTP > Aerobic digester > Activated sludge | place...
TTTGGACAGAGTCGCATCCAGCCGTTTCGGTGACGGATGGGCTGTTCAACGTGTTGCTGGGTTCCGTCACCGTGCTGCCGGATTCGTTTGCGGTGAACCGCTGGCTGGGAGTGACGATTGGAGCAGACACGGAAATGAGTCCGAGAAATCAAGTTGTCTCTGTCGGTCACGCTTATCGCGTGGGAACGGTGGACGGTGCGCTGGGTGGCACCGTCTTAAACGACCTCACCGTCACGGGCAAGGGGACATTCGGACCCGGACAGACTAACTCGGGGAGCAACTCGTTTGTGGCAGGTTCGAACAACACAGCCTCTGGGTCGAACTCGATTGCACTGGGTGGAACGAACACGGCATCTGCCAACCGCGCGGCGGTTCTTAGCGGATCGGATAATACCGCCAGCGGACAGAACTCGGTCGTCGCGGGCGGGAATGACAACCGTGCGAGCGGGCAGAACTCGGCGATTGGCGGCGGTAGGTTTAATCGTGCGAACGGCATATATGCGACTGTTGGCGGTGGCGGAGGGAGTGCAGCTCTGGACTCGAACAGCGCGCGGGGCAATTACGCCGTGGTGGGTGGTGGCGCGGGGAATTATGCGGACGGGTTCTATTCCGGCATACAATCCGGCTATATCAATCGCACGCAAGGGTACTTGTCGTCCATCGGCGGTGGCCAGCAGAATGACGCGACCGGCTTTAGTGCGCGTATTGGCGGTGGGCAGAACAACACCGCATCGGACAGCTTCGCGGTGGTGGCGGGAGGCAAAGGAAACGTTGCATCGGGGAGATTCGCGTTTGTCGGTGGAGGCGTGCAGGATACGGCCTCGGGAGAGTGGTCGACAGTCTGTGGAGGGCAAGGGAATCAATCCGAAGGTCTCGGCTCGACGTCGGGCGGAGGCCAGGGGAACTCCGCGCTCGGCAACTTTGCGACCGTTGGGGGCGGGCAGTACAACGTTGCCACAGACCATTATGCATACGTTGGAGGAGGGTTGTTCAATTTGGCATCCGGCAATGGTTCATCTGTTGGCGGTGGGGAAAGTAACACCGCATCCGGTCAGTTTGCTTCGGTAGTCGGTGGGGGTTTCGCGAACGTTGCGTCCGGGGAACATTCAATAATTGGCGGCGGTGTGTCCAATGTTGCACACGGTCTTTCTTCGGTCGTCGTTGGCGGCCGCGAAAACAAAGCACATGGCAATTACTCGTTCATAGGTGGAGGCGGCGGACTTAGTGCAGCTGATTCGAATTCTGTTCGGGGCAACTATTCCTCCATTGTAGGTGGTCAGCGCAACGATATAACTTCCGCCTTTTCCTTCATAGGAGGGGGCGCCCGCAACATCCTTGAAAGCGCTGCTCAACATGGGTTTCTTGGAAGCGGCTCTGACAACTTGGTTTCTGGTCTGAACGCCTCGACCGTCGGAGGCTCCTCGAACGAAAATAGATCGGCATATTCGTTTATTGGTGGGGGCGCCCGCAACATCCTTACAGGCCCTTCTCAAAACAGCTTCATTGGAGGCGGCACGGATAACTTGGCTTCTGATCAAAATGCCGCAATTGTCGGAGGCTCCGGGAATATTTGTTCAGGCACGCATGCCTTCATTGGTGCTGGCAGCACCAATTTGGCTTCTGGTTTCTATTCCACTATAAGCGGAGGAAGCGAAAACATTGCTTCCGGGGATTATTCATCAGTGCCAGGAGGGAGAAGCAATGAGGCGCAGGGGAGCTATTCTGTCGCTATGGGTCGGCAAGCTTATGCTGCCAATTCTGGCTGTTTTGTCTTCGCGGACAACAGCGGATCGGTCCTGTCATCTTCAGTAGCCAATCAGTTTAACGCCCGTGCGGCAGGTGGTTTCCGTTTGTACTCCAATGCGGGACAAACGTCCGGTGCGATCCTTCCGGCCGGCGCAAACGCTTGGGTTGCCGTATCTGATAGCACTAAGAAGCGCGACATTCACCTGAACGACACCAAGGCCGTGCTGGAGAAGGTTGCGGCGCTTCCCATCAAGAACTGGGAATACAAGTCGGAAGACGCAGGCATTGAGCACGTCGGCCCGATGGCTCAGGATTTCTGGAATGCGTTCCAACTGGGCAGCGACTCGCTCGGTATCTCGACGATTGACGCGGACGGTGTGTTATTCGCGGCAGTGCAGGAGTTGGCGAAGCAGAACAGCGAGAAAGACAAAAAGATTGCCGACCTTGAAGCGCGGATGAAGCTGATGGAAGCGGCGATTTTGCAATTTGGCAGTTTGAACAATTCAGATAAGCAGTAAGGAAAAACACCATGAAGAAGGCACTTTTTCTTCTCCTCCTCCCCACCCTGTTGTGGGCGCAATCGCAGAGCGAGAATTTCAGATTAACCAAGAGCGTGATGGATGCCGGCGGCGGCGCATCGAGTTCGGCGAATTTCGGACTAGTATCGGCATTCGGCCAGCCGACGCCGATTGGCGTGCAGTCGAGCGCGAATTTCAATTTGTATGCGGGATTTCTCTCGCCCGTGTTGCAAGTATCACCACTCTCGCCGATTCAGAGGCTGGTGATTAAGGAATCAACACCGGATGCGCGGCTCTATTGGGAAACGCGTGCCGGCGCAGGCAGCTACTCGATCCACCGCGCGCCAACGATCGAATTCACACCCGGCCCGGGGAACTTTGTTGCGACCGTGGCGGACACGTTCTACACGGACACGGGTGTACTCAGCGGCCCGGCGACACAGCTGTATTACATTGTGCTTGTGAACAACCCCTAGCTTGATGGAAGTGGACTTCGAGCATACATCCTAGTCCTGGCCCGCGTATTGAAATGTACACCATTTCTCGGACAATTAACTGGAGAGTTGTCGGAATGATGGGCGCAGTGTGCGCACAAGCCAGAAAGATGAACGGGATTTGAAGCAGTTACCGGGCGAAGATGGATGTTTCAACAACGGTTAGTGCACTACACGCTTGCGATGTTTGCGGGCGGGTCCGGCCGATGGTTTTTGCGCGGGCAAGCGATGAGATTACCTCTAGGTGGGTGTGTCCCTATGCGCACGGATGTTTAGGCTAGGTTAAGTGATTCAGTTGCCGTGTCACGTTTGCGACCGGTATATTTTACTTTCATACAACGCGATGCGGACTCAGGTCCTACATGGGAGCCACCGAGCGTTGTTGCCACCCAGTTCTGCTTCCTGACCGACACGCCGCATTGAATCAATACTCAAGAAAGGAATCGTGTCGGGGCTAAGCATTACTCATGTTACGCGTCCCGGTATCAACGAAGTCAGCACGCTGATTCCCAAGTCATAAAATTCCACCCCCGTCCTTTTGACCACGGAGAGAATGAGCGACAAAGGGACCCAGCAAATCAAAAGGGTTTACCATCTCTGGTAAACCCTTGTTTTTTAGCGGGGCCGACGGGACTCGAACCCGCGACCTCCGGCGTGACAGTCCTGACCCGTATCTGCTGTTAAATCATTGGTTTAGCTTGTCGACGAAATCAAATGACGCCAAGTGAACCCTGTTTGATCGAGGCAAGTATCGCCAAATGAAACCAAGTGAATGCCAAGGAGAGGACCACAGGTGGTAGAACTGCCAAAACGTTGACCGCCCAACTGAACTTGCACCCCTACATGCTACACCATAGCTCTGGGCTTTTTGTGCCAAAGGCTCTGACGGAAAACACCCTTTAGTACAACTTGCAGAGTAATGTGCCGAATTGTGCCTTGACAAAGGCACATTTATTAAGGAGCAAGCGCTGAAACAGGTGTTCTCACAATTGCACGATAGACCGAGCGCTATTTCAAAAGAAGGAGCTTGTCCGAAAGAACCTGCTCGTTTGCAACGATGCGGTAGATATACAACCCGCTCGGGTATTTTTCTCCATTCCATCTTACATCATGTTCCCCCGCTGCCTGTCTATTGTCAACGATTGACTCTACAAGTTGCCCGGCAATGTTAAAGATGTCGAGAGTGATGTTCATGGCACGAGGCAATGAATAGCGAATCGTAGTAGAAGCATTGAATGGATTCGGGAAACAGGTGTGTAGTATCAAACTATTCGGAATTGACGGCTTGGTATTTTCACCGGTTAAAACTTCTGAGTAGTCATATATTCCCAAGAGATAGTTGTCAGCAGCGATGACCGAACTGCCATAAACAGCGAGACCCAATACTTGGCCTGGAGTATTGTAATAGCCAACGGTCGCAGGGGATTGCGGATTGGCCACGTTCAAAATACGAAAGCCACCTAGCCCGTTTGTCGCAAACGTAAACCCATCAACGATTTGAATTTGGTTTACCCAGTCAGGTGTATCTACAAAGCCAACTTGTACTGGCCGGGTTACGTCGGATACATCGACAACCCTGAAGCCACGATATCCGCTTCCTACATACGCCAGATTATCTAATATTGCAACGCCTGTGTCTGTGCCGGTCGTGTCTGAGAATCCCACTTCGAAAGGTGAATGTGGATTTTCGATACTGATGATTCTCAGGCCGCTGGTGTAATCTGCCACGAATGCATACTCATCTCTTATGGCGACTCCGCGGGCCATTCCAGGTGTATCAAAATGTCCAATTTCAATTGGTTGGGCGGGGTTTGAGATATCAATAATATAAAGCCCTTCGTAACCAGCCGCGACAAATGCATAGCCGTTCGTCAGTACTACATCGTTTGCATGCGTGCGGCAGGATCCTATGACTTGCGGTGCACCTGGAGTTGAGATATCAATTAGTTGCAACCCGCTGTCGCCCTCGGTAACGCAGGCAATGTTCGCAAGTACATCAACACGATACGTTGTGCCCAACGTACTGCATAGCCCAGTTTCCAATGGTACATTCGGATTTGATATGTTAATCGTTCGCATACCGTCCGGGCCTGTTACGAAGGCATAACCATTTGAGGTTGCGACATCGTATGCAGGGCCGGGCCGATCGATCGAACTTATTTCAAGAGGTGAAGCCGGCACAGTAGCGTCGATCACACGAAGTCCAGTGTTTCCGGCAGCAATGAAGACGCGTTCGCCACGGAATGCGACATCTACAACGGGTTCTGGATTCTCTACGCTCCCTACTGGTTGCGGCGAAGATGCGTTGCTACAATCAACTATGCTCATTCCATGATTATAGTCAGCAATATATGCAATGTTGTTCTGGACCTCGACCGCATAGGACAACCCGGGTGTATCCGCAAAGCCAAGTTCGTGCGGGTTTGCAGGGTTCGCGATGTCAATAACACGCTGCCCGTTTGTCCCGTTTGCGACATAGGCTATTGTATCAACGACCGAGACATCGTAGGCTCCTTCATTAAGATCTGCGTGGCCTACTGCAAACGGAACGGTGGGGTCAGCGATGTTTACAAGCGTAAGTGCCGAGAATCCACTTGAAACACAGATGTAATCACTGCCATAGGGCGCAACTCCCGTCGCTCTGCCGCTAGTTTCGTAGAAGGTAAGTTCTTCGGGCTCAAGCGGATCCGAGATATCTAGTATAAAAATTCCCCAATTTGATGCATAGGCCGTTACGAACAAAAGGCTGTCATGAACGATGACATCCTCAAGCCTGTAGGTCGTCAGAAGAAATGGGACACTTTTAGAGTTCAGTTAATGGAGGGATTTGGTTCGTAAGTTACGTTTCCTTCGTGGGTTTTGGTTAGGATTAAGATTGGCCTGTTTACGGGCCTTTTTTGTTTGTTCTTTGAGCAGTTGGCGCTGTTTGAGGATGGCTTCAGACCGGCCGAAGTAGACGTCGGCGGGGTGCAGATTGCCGATGCCTTTGTGGTAGTGTTCGTAGTTGTACCAGTGCCGGAACTCCTCCAGCGCGCGGTCGAACGCCTCGGGTGAAGCATGCACGATCAGCTGCAGCTTTTCCTTGGCCGTGCGGTTCAACCGTTCGACCTTGCCGTTGGTCTGGGGGTGGTTGCGCATCGAGAAGATGTGCCGGATCCCCAGACTCTTCAAGTAGGTGTTGAACGCGCCCCACTTGTAGCAGGCGCCGTTGTCGCTGAGGAGCTGCACCCGTTCATGACGCGGGACTTCTTCCATCCCGGTCTCGGCAATCGCCTGCGCGATCAGCTCCTGCACCGTGTCACCTTTCGCGTTGCGCAGGCGCCGGAACACGATCGAGAACCGGCTGAAGTCATCCACTACACTGCCCAACGGATGCGTGCCCCAGTCGGGCAACATCAGCTCCGTCAGATCCGTCTGCCACAGTTCGTTCACCCGTGTCGTCTTGCGGTGATACTCTTTGGCCGCCGGAATGATCTGCGGTAGCTCCCGCGCTAACCCGTTGCGCTTCAAAATGCGGTAGACCGTGCTTTCGCTGACACTAAACCCGCCGTCATCGGTAATCCGGAACGCCAGTTGGCGCGGTGACAGATCAGCATTGAGCAACGCATTGGCGATGATTGTACTCTCCTCATCTTCCAAGAGCCGGTTCCAGACCCGCCGCGGTGCGGAAGACCGGTCCACGAGCGTTCCCTGGTTCTGCCAGCGGTAGTACGTACTCTTGGGAAGCTTCAATTGCTGCAAACAGCGACGGATCGACAGCGGTGCAGTATCCACCGCCGCAGCAGATCCTGCTTCTGCTCGGACGTGTGCCTAGCATAACGCTTCGCCTTGCGCCTTAGAAGAGACTTTTTTTGAGCGTGCGCACCTCCAGCATCAGATCGGCCACGGTCTGACGCAGCTCTTCGTTTTGACGGCGATAGGACTCCACTTCCCCTTTGGTGGCACCGCGCACCGCTTCGCCCTTCAAGCGCGCCTTGCCCGCTTCCATGAACTCCTTCAGCCAGTTGTAGTACACGTTGGCGCTCACGCCTTCCCGGCGGCACAACGCCGCCACCGGATGATCGCCCCGCAGTCCTTCCAGTACGATGCGGATCTTGTCTTCCGCGCTGTACTTCGTGCGCGTCTGCCGCCGCACCGTCTTGATCAACTGCGCCGCGCTTTCTTTCGGTGCGTCCGCTGCACTCTGCTTCTTTCGCTTGGGCATGTTCAGCCCTCCTTCTTCGATGATACATGATAATATCTCATCGAAGGGAACGCAACTCCAAACCTGGTCACTTGCGTTAAGTACAGTCGCGCCGCGCGACTGTACTTACATCATAAACCATCCACTAACATTACTGGGACAACTGTCCCAAATGTGCTGACGAATTACACACCCGGGCGATAGTAGGACCACGACGCATTAACAATCTTGACTTCGCCCAGCTGTAGTTGGCCCCGCAACCCATAAGCGGGATTGGCGTTCCATGAGTCATATAGCCACTCCAGTGCAGAAAGAGCGTCCGAAATGAGTCCGGCCGGTCTCTCACAACCGTCTTCATCCCACCTAAAGAATATATTCGCACAAATAACATAATTGTCTGGTGCAACTCCACATAGGTCCACACCGTCATGTTCACCTGCAATAATTCCACCAATAGCAGTCGCATGGCCTAATTCGTCTTCATCTGCTTCATACGGTGTTCCATATACACTACTTGCAAAGTTGATAGGGCTACCTGTCGCGTTGGTAGCTGGAAGCTTCAAAGTCCATTCGGTATCATCCCAGTCACCGTGCCCAGCATTGGGCCAACCGGAATCTAGTATCAGAATTCCGTCATTGCCGCTTCCCCGGGTCATAGACCATGCTTCTTGAGCGTTGATGTTTGAGACTGAGCCACCGGCCTGAGATAGTGCCCATTGGCTAGAGAACAGTGCTTCGGTTGGCGTATAGAAATTTGGAAAGATTGCCCAATCAAAATGGGCATCTTTAACTCCAGACACGCTTTTCAAAGCTTCTAGATTTTCGTCCGGATCTCCGCTCATGAGTCGTACAAGGTATACATCATTATTATTGTATTCATGTACAATCGTTGCATCAAGCACGGATAACTTACTAGCAAGCTCTGAACTCGTTACTCCTTCCTCTGCTTGAACCAGAAAATTGAGGTTTGCGACATACGCGCCGTCGGCATTCTTGACGATTTTGTACTCATTGGCACTTAGAGTTCCGATCGCTCCACCAGCCAGTAGCAATAGCGAGAAAAACGAAAATCGATACATCATCAGGTTTCTCCTCAGACGAAGATAACTACTTTAGACAGATAACTCGAATGGTACGAGTGTTACCGTCAATTCGCAATGCTAGAAAATAGCTTCCACTCGCGAAGCTAGAGTTGCTAATTGTCGTTAGGTATGCTCCCGGCGTTCGCGTGCCGAAGAAGCGAGATGCAACAAGTCGGCCCTGAATATCATAAACGTGTAACTCGGCACTTGAGACTTGTTCAATCAAATACCGGACAGTTAAGCTCGCATTGAATGGGTTGGGGTATGATTCCAATCCTAAAGTAACCGTGGAAGATGCGGGTTCTCTACCTGCGCTCAAGGCTTCAGGACAAGTCTGAATCAGCAGCATACCTTGTAGGAGTTCATCTTCTTGATACTGCATTCCCAAGATGGTGTAACTCCCGTTAGATTGAACAACGCCCCCAGTTCCAATAATTTGAGTAGTTCCGCCCCAAGGGCCTGCGTAAGTCGCCGACCACAACGAATCTCCATTCCCGTTCAGCCTTAACACGTAAGGGCGTGCGCCAACTGAATCAGTTTGGCCTTGGCCACCGATTATTGTGTACCCACCACCAGGATTCTCACATATGCTTCTGCCAACTTGATTGAAATCTCCGCCGAGGCGCCTTTCCCAGAGGATATTGCCCTGGGAGTCACCTCGCACTACGAAAATGTCTCCGGTCCCCCACGATTCGCTACGCGCCACGCCTGTTAGGATGAAGCCACCGTCACCGTCTGGCTCCGCTTCTTCACATAGAATGTACTCGTCCCCGCCATATGCACGCATCCAAAGCGAATCGCCGTCACTGTTGATCAGAAGCACAAATGCGGATGTGAACTGCTGATTAATGGCATCTGGATCGCCAACCGTACCTGTAACCAAGAATTGCCCTTCAGAGACTTGAAAGACATCGTAGGCTTGGTCCGGCAACGATGTCCCGTACCGGCGCGTCCAGAGGGTATCTCCTTGAAGCGTCAATCTCATAATGAGTATGTCGCCCCCAGCAGAAGCGTTTCCGACATATCCCGCCTCCCCAACGCACATAAATCCATCACTAAGCGCCACAATGTCTTGAAGTCGATCGTTTAGCGAATCAAGATTAAACTCCCGCGTCCAAAGTGTGTCTCCATTGTAGTCCACGCAAATACTATAAGTTGAGAAATCGAAGTGGTGAGGAAATCCAAATTGGTGTCCAACTGCTGCATATCCATTTGCAAACTCAGCAACACTGTAAATCGTTGTTCTATTGTCAACCACGTAAACGTTTCTCCACTCGACGTTGCCGAGCGAGTCAAGTTTAGTCAACGTTGCGTCGTTAGTATCAAAATCCTTCTCGGCGACAATGAAGCCTCTGTCGCTTGTATTAACAAAGTCCCACGGTTCGCCGGTGAGCGGATAGTGTTTGGTCCATAGTGTATCCGGCGGCTGCGCCTGTACAGTGAGTTGCGCACAAAACAAAACCGCGATCCCCATCCGCATCAGGATTGCCTTAAGTCTAGGTAAGATTCGCGATCTTGATTTGATGCCGTTCAACCGTTCCATCTTCTCCCATCCGGTAGGTTGCCGTGCAGTGCTTGTTTTCAAGCTACGCTCCGTTTCTCGAATTGTCAATACGTTGCGATATGGCATCATCGCCGGTTAGGAGTACATTTTTCAAACAGTTCAATTAATGCCGAACGAAACCCTAATTACCCATACTTTTTCCCGCGAGGAGAGCCAAGTAGTTGGACAAGATGCACCAGATTCAGCTGTGAGCAAGGAGCCCCGCCTGCACGAGGCACCTTGCCCTTGTCAAACCGACTACCGAATCAGCATCATCTTCTTCGCATCAGTGAAGTTCGGCGTTTTGATTTGGTAGATGTAGACTCCTGAGGCCACGGTCAGTCCGGCAGCATTCTTGCCGTCCCAGAGGACGCGATACGCTCCTGCGGCGCGGACATCATCGACAAGCGTCACGACTTCCTGGCCGAGAATGTTGAACACCTTCAATTCCGCCTGAATTGCTTCCGGCAGATCAAAGCGGATTTCAGTGTTCGGGTTGAATGGATTGGGGTAGTTCTGGTACAGTGCGTAGGATGTCGGAATTTCCGCATCTTCAGTACCGTCGATAGCCGCATTCTTTGACCTTTGGTGCTGGGCAATCAACCGCAAGATTCGGCGGTACATCTCCAGAGCGCTGGACGACTGATTTTCCGGATGACTGGTGGCAAGTTTCGTGTCCTTCTGGGCAAACAGAAGATGCGTTGCCTCAATTGCCGCAGTCAAAGAATCGTGCCGTGATTCGGGAAGGGAAATGATCTCGTCGTAAACGTTTAACGCTTCCTGATGACGGCCTTCCAACGTCATTGCATCGAGCTTCAGGAACTTAGCCGCGCGCTTGACTCTTGGTGATTCAGAACGCCTCTCAACACCAGCGAAGAACTCCACGAGCCCGCTTACCTGCCCAGTCTTTCGTGCTGACACCATGAGCCGCGACAATGCAGCTTCAGTTCGCGCATCGTTGAGGTTCTGATTCACGAATTGCCAAAACTTCTCCTTGGCCATGGCATAGCGTCCGCCCTTTTGGTCGGCCAACGCATCCTGATACTTGCTCTCCGATGCCATTGATTTGCTTGCAAGATTCGACTTTGCTGAAAGTGGCCCAGACTTTGTCATCTGACCGAGTGGTACTTTCCCTCCGCCGTGAGACGAAGTGCCGTAGGTCTGCTGGTCCGGCCTGACCAATGCAATTGGTCCGCCGCCCGGCATACTAAAGCCCTGACCAACACCGCAACTGGCTAATGCTACGGCGGGTTGATCCCAGTCCCAGAATCTGGAAGTATCCGGCTCAAAGTAGTCTTGGAAGATCGATGTGTCTGGTGTCCACGGATACCACAGATTGCCGCCGACATCCAGTGTATCGGTTTCATCACCGGTATAGACGTATTGTCCCGTGGAATCGAATAAGTAGAAGCCGTTTCCGCCATCCACCAGTTCGAAATTCTCCATGGCGCTGCCTTCCAGAAGAATACCCGCCTTGTCCGCGAAGACATTGCCAGCATCATTGCTGAAATCAACGACGCCATCCAGAATCAGGACTTCGGAAGTCGAATCGCCGCCATTGTAGCTGAACTCGCTGCAAGTGATGGAGGCAGATGATGTCACGCCCCAACTCAATAGGCCGGTGAGGTCATTGGCAATAGAGTTGGTGCCGGAGACCACAGTCTCCAGCGGTTCATAGAGCACGATGCCATTGCCGCCGTTGTTGTAGAACCAGGAGCCTGAGATTTCAATATCACCGCCATAGACCACGAATGAACCATCGTCCCACGACATCCCCAGATCCCTGAATACACAGTTGCGCAGGTAACTCGTGCTGACGTCTGTTCCCATCGTGGCGAAGAAGCCGTCGGAAGATTCGAATGTGCAATGATCCAGCTTGATCTCCGGATTGCCCAAGAATCCTGGCTCAAAGGCGACTAGATTGGTTCGGAAAGTTGTGAAGCTGGCCGTCAGGATGGCGTCGTTCAGATAGATGTGCTGCCATTCCAGAGTGTCCACCGCAGCTTCAAATGTGATTGGCATCGATTCAGTGCCTAAAATCCATGCTTTGGCCCGATTGTCACCCTGTCCACAGCTTCCGATAACCGTTATTGCAACGCCTTCCGCCATGGTGACCGTATGGTCCGATGCGCCCGGCCATGGTTTCACGACAAGTCTGCCCAAGCAACCCACGTTGATGTTGTGCGTGAGCGTCGTCGGAGCCCAGATGGTCACGCTGTCGGCGACGATAGAAGTGTCCGCAATTTCAAATGACAAGAAGTGCGTGGCTCCGCTATCCGGAGTCGTAGTATCAGCTCCTGCCGGGCTCGTTATATAACGCCCATGCCTGTCCTTGGCCCACCATATGTAGCTGATCAGGCCGCCCTGATCCCCGACTGACACGGTCCAGTCATAAATGCTGTCCGTCTCGATTGTATTCTGGCGGAACGTTGTCCAATTAGTGCTGTCCGGGAATAGCCGGTACTTGAAACCAACTTGAGTAATCGTGTCGTTGGTGACCGAGCCCAAGTAGTTTTGTACATAGGCTTTCAGTTCGAAGTCAATTGAGCCATTTGGATCCTCGATGACATCGTCCATCTGGTCTTCGGCGCGCAGGTAACTATAGACCCACTTCGACACGGTGTCTTGCTTCATGAAGTCATCAATGAATGTCGAATCATTCACGGACTCCGGATAGAAACTGTTTCCGGTAATGTACGCCGGTCCTGACATGCTCGTTACATTGAAGTACTTGCCAGTCGTGTCGGCCAGCACGAAGCTGTTGGACCCAAGCTCTGCGTCAAAATCATTGACTTCCGCGCATTCAAACAACACGCCTGTCGAGTCTTTGACGATGTTGCCGGCATAATCCGAAACGTCAATCGTGCTGTTGGAATAGACCTTGATCTCGGGAAGCGTGTCGCCGTTAAACGCAATATAGCAATTGCTCAGTCGTGCGCTACCCGACAAGTCTGGATCGGTGGTCAGACCATAGCCGCCATTGTTAGTGATTCGAACTCGGGAAAGCAGCTGGTCAGCCGGTTCAAACAAGACAACGCCGCCCCCGTCGCAGTTTTCAATCGTGACATCTTCAATGTCCAATGCACCGCTAAGGATAACCATGCCCGCGCTATCACCGTCACTGATTGTACAGTCTACGAGGAAACTGCTGTCTGCATCGCCTGGGTTCATATAAGTCAATACCAAGGGCGAACCAAAGCCCACAATGTCAACGTCGCTGAATCGCACAACAGGATAACTCTCCTGCTTTTCGGTACTAAGTGGGCTCTGCACGTTATAAAGCTCGGCATACTTAGCTTCAACCCACCCGCCGTAAGACTGAATGCCGTCCCAACGGTCGCCGCCGCTGGCACAGTCTAGGCGAATAACCGTAGAGTCCGTGCCTCCGATGATCAATTTCGGAGTTCCCTCAGTGGCTTCTAGGACTATTCCTACAGCGGAATCAATCGAAACAACATAACTATCCAATTCAACAGGTGCAGGCAAGATGTTCAGAACGCCACCATCGCCTATCGTAATGTCCTCCGTAATCACACCCGGAGCGTAGACATAGGCTGTGTCGGTTAACGGCGCCGTCAAACGCGGCTCGAAGGAGACAAAGTGAGTCAGGGTGTCGTTGAGATTAGGGTAGCCTTCAGTGCCAGGCCAGGTCTCAACACGACCTAGTGTATCAATTGCCAACAGGCGATACTCGATGCCACCACCTAGGCTGTCCAAGGCAAGGGTGAATTCCCAAGTCGTGTCATTGGACTGCTGCTCAAGGGTATCGCGAATCCACGCTGCTGTAGGCAAAATGCGGTAGTCAATCACAACATTGCTGACTGGGACGCCATCCGCGGTGTACGCGTCTGCAGAGATCGTGTGGATGGAGCTGGACGCACTCATGATTGAGGCATCGCTCCAGCTAAAGGTGGGTTTCGTTACGACTCCGTATTCCAAAAGGGTTGCCAGTTCATCTAATTCTTCCAGCATTGAGGAGTAGTCCGTTTCACCCGCGAGGTACTCCATCTCAACAATGGACATTTGGAGGCCGATTGAATCTGCAACGCTGGAACTCTCCTGAAGAAGAGTATTTAGCTCTGCTTCGGCCTCCCCGTATTCGCCGGCGAGGCCGAGACACATCGCAGCGGAGGTCAGGAGTGAAAACTCGACATCTGCAAGGATCGCCGTCTCCGCGCGTGCCAACAACGTATCACGAATTGCTTGGTAACTTGAACCCGATTGTTGCTGAGCTGCCACAAACATGCCCACTGATTGCTTGGCATGCTTGCAGCCCTCATTTGCAGTGAAAATGTTCTTAAATGCGCTAGCAGCAGAAGCATATTGTGACGTAGTGAAGCTAGACATTGCACCAAGCCAATTTTCGTCACAATCTGACAAGGTCGGATATGATGGTAGCTCATCGCACAATGTCCAAGAGCTGTTATAACTGTCTAAGACGAAATTTTCGGGCGGCAGTAGGCGGTTACGTATGGCATCTATTTGGCCAGGTCCATACCCCCATGAGTTACCGCTAACATTCATGTCTGGATCGATATTTCCTGCATAAATTAGTGGTGACGTTGGGTCGCTACTGGAGATCCGGTTCATACCATCTTCAAGCAGAACATTGTTATTGCTTGTTGCGTATATCTGACCTGGGAATAGGTTGTTGCTAATATCATTTCCTCCAAACATGGCTGGCATCTCGAAATGGGACATGTTCAGTTCACCGGTTCGATTGTACACACCTGCGCCGTTGTTTCCACTAACCTCAGTACATCGAAGACTGCCAACAGCTTGGTTGTAAAATGCTATTCCACCTTGAATGGTCGACCGTCCAAAACCATTCTGATTTACCTCGCATTTTACAAGTGTTACATTTGTGCCTGGGTCATAAACGTTGATTCCGCCATGTGAATTGTCGGATACTAAGGCTCCGATTAAATTCAACGGTGTGTTTCCGCGGCAATTCGCGCCAACTTGGTTGTTAGAGAATGACAATAGACCACCATTTCGTTTTCGAAATATGACATTTGAAGCAGTTACGTCAAGTCCAACTTCACAGTTAGACACTGATACTGATACTCCACCTTCTCGATCCCATATTGGTGAGTCGAATATCGATAGCCCTACCAAAGCACCTTCTACGTAAACATTGTCCATCGCCAGCGTCACAAACCTAAAGCTCAGTCCGTCCCAATCACCCACGTTGGATGAAGGTCCAAAGTGGACTGAATCCTGCGAAGTGCCTTGTATGCTGACTTCAAAAGTACTTGGGATCCCGTCAAATTCTATGCCTGTGCCGGGCTCAAATAGGAGACTCGTGCCGGGAAGTATGCTTATGTCATGATTTACTATGTAGTCCCCCAGAACGCGATACCTAGCAACAGGCAGACCGTTTGGCAGCGACCTCTGTTCTACACTTGGAATCGGCAACACTACATAGTATGCCTCGTTATCGGATAGGGGACCACCGAATGTACCAATATCGAGCGCCGACCCGTCAACATCCTGCATTCCATCGGCGGCCCCATCGTTAATGCCATCCATTGCTAACAACTCGCCGGACCTCGCTGGGTCAAAAACAAGGTGTTGATCTAAGCCCCCTGCAACAATTTCAATGGCGTACCCAGGATCATTGAGCAACAAACTTTCATCCTGCCCAACGCTGCCATCACAATCCGCGAAGATATCTGTATGGATGAGGTTGTTCTGAAATTGATTGCATTTCATGACGTAACCAGACGCGTCAGGATTCAACGCAACATCAGCTTGATGGAAATAGCAATTTCGTAACCTTGGCCCATCTCGGCCAGCACCCGCATCGTCCTCAAATCCATTCATTGTAAGTCCCGAGCCATTATACATGTTACAGAAGTCGATCCTGCTATTCGGATTATGCTGCCCAGCATTTCTCGCACCATTAGCACCGCTTGCAGGTAGACGAATGAAATGAAACCCTGCAAACGGCTCCGGAAGTGCCGCCTCTAGACCCAAATTGACAAACTCGCAATTGGAGATCAAGAATACCGGCTGGCGATGTGGAGATTCGCCCATATTCGCTCGTAAGTCAAAGCCAAACCACGCGTAGCCTATGTCAGTTGCCATCTTGCCAAAGCACGGAGGATCATTGTAAACAACTTTCGAGCGAACGATTCTTACATAGTTGTCGGGTGCCCAGGCGCCACCGAAACTCGAGCCAAATGAGCGATGGCAGTTGTAAAACTCGCAGTCTTCTATAACAAACAGACCGATTGCAGAACGCGAGTTGTCGCCGGATACTCCCGCAGTTATCGCAATTGGAACGTGTTCAAACTTACAGAATATGAACTTAGTTGTGTCGGGATGAGGATTCGCCCCCGGGCGATCCGGTCGAAAGACCACGGAGCTCAGATTTATTAACACTTCGGAAGGTGGTTCATCACAATTGCGCAAATCGCCGTCATCCCAGTTTCTAAATAGTATGGGCTGTTCACGATTTCCAACTGCGACGATCCTTCCTCCGTCCAAATTAAAACCGCCAACAATGACTTCTCCCGCATTGCGAAAGATATCAACGTAGATTGTTGTGTTCGGGCTAATTACGAGCGTGACGCCTCGAGGGATTGTTACTCTACCTCCAAGTAGATAGTAATTGGGGCAGCTCCACTCAACAACTGCTTCGTAGCCGGGCTCAAGGATGCTAGGGTACGTATAGTCGCTATTTATGAAGGAATTCCCATTATCACAAGGCGTGGGTTGCGCCATAATTGTTGTATGTATGACAAGTAACGAGACTAGCACGGAACATGCTAAGGCGCGCATGAGCAATCTCCTATCGAACGATTGTGAACGTTGATTCTATTGTTCCAACATTTGTTTGCGTGCTGATGAAATACTGTCCAGTGGCCCAATCTGAAACTGAAAGGTGCAATCGGTTGCCAAAGAAGTGTGATGCGTTATTAATTGTGCTAAAACGTAGCTGTCCGAGCACATTGAATATTTGAATATTCAATACTCGGTACGCGGTGGGCAATAGGATTGTGACTTCAGCATTGGTTGGATTAGGAAATGTAGTAATGGACAGACTACCGGATTCAATGTCTGGATTGTGGCCAATCCATGGCTCAAATAACACGACATCATACTCAAAAGCTCCAATGTCCGGTCCTTCGCCAAGGAATCCTTGTCCGTATGCAAAGGCCGCATCGATACATGGACTGTCAAAAGATAATCGATAAAGAGAATCGAAGAATTCGGGATCGATTCTTAAATTATCATAGAAGTCTACGCTATCGCCATTCACATTGAGCCTGTCCAAGAAGCCAATGGTTGGCCAGTATAAATTGCCTTGGTTGATGATCTCGTTTACGTTCGAAAAACAATTGTTTCGGAGCGTGATAGAGTTTGTATCAATGGTAGTAGCGACTTGTAGAACATGGGACAAATCGACAAAGATGTTGTTTCTTATCGTGATTGGCATATTTGGAGCAAGGTCTGCAACATGCTGGCTGCCGTTGCCTACAAACGTATTGTGCTGAATAGTCGGGCCGGTTGCAACCGACGCCCCGAGGGTTATTATCCGTGAAAACTGAATGCTATCAATGAGACTACGCTCAAGTACAATGCTATCAGAATTGATTCGCAAAGGAACAGTCGCGAAATTTGTGAATTTGCAATGTGAAATGATGCCCGAGGAGTAAGTACCAGCGGCCAATCCCGGTGCATCCGCAGTATTATTCCCATCGAAAAGACAGCTATCCAACATGAAATGTGTACTGTCATACACACCAAAGGTAGCAGCGTCCAAGAACGCCATGTTATTGACTCTGACCGTGCTTTGGGCATTTGAAAAGTACATATCAATACGAGCGTTTGGCGATACGATAGTGCTGTTCTCGATTGATACTGAATCCGCCTCATTCGAGTAGAGAGCTTGCTGTGCATTGCGAAATGACACATACTTCAGAACAATGCGACTTCCAGTGTGACAAGTTAGGCCGTCCCAGAGAATTCCGTCAGTTGAATTGAAGATTATGCTGTCGTTAGGGTTTCCCTCAGCAATCAATGTTCCAGCAACAAAAATTCCAGGTGTGCAGCGTATTGAATCTGCGAGTATGACTACTCCGGGGTCAATCCGTAGCGTGTCAGGAAAGGGAACATAAATATCTCGAGAGAACCGGTATGGGGAATGCTCTACGGTTAGAGTGCCTCGTACCGTGTCCAGCAGAACGGAATCAGGATACACTTGTACATGAATGTTCTCTCGGTCAAACTGTCCAATCTGGTCTCGTGCCCCTAGCTCTACATCAAATGAATTCACGCCAAAAGGAACTGGTCCTGCGAACAAGGTATCTCTGTTCTCATCGAGTATACTGGGTCCAGTAAGCCAGTGTGGTCCAATTGGTACAATGGGAAAAGTCACAGGGCCCTCGTCTGCCGCTGACAATACGAAGACTAGCTGTTCTCCCCAGCGTACTTTGATCGTATCGGGTGTCGTGATAGTCGGCGGATGGTCGTAACGATGATCCCACCAGTCTATGCCGATATCTGAACGACTACCGTCTTCGTCTGGTTGACCGATGAGACCAGTATTAATGGCCGGGGAATCAAATCGAAGATCATGAAAAGAATGGGGATCAAAGAGATTACTTGCCGAAAAATTGCAGCAGCCTTCGACGATGTTACTCCATGGATCGTCCATGCCTTGTGTGATATTGTATTCTGCATCTACATGATCATGTGTTGGATAGAATATCACTGGAAGTGATCGTTCACCCGAGACAAAAACATTGTTGTACAAGTGAAAGTTGTTAACCACTGTGCCAGTGACGAAACCATCAGGATAGCACTCTTGACACTCTTCCTTGATCTCGAAAACGCAATTATTAAGGGCAAAAGATTGGGTTGTGTTCTCAATCGCAAAGCTGTAAAGCTGGGAACGCTCAATAGCACCCGACGATAATTCTACCCTAACACGCCGTGCTTTACAACGAGAGACACTCAGCGACGAGAGAACACGCCCAAGGATGCTATTTCCAAATCTCTCGGTTGTCCTTACATTTTCGAGTTCGGCTTGTACACCAGGCGAGAATGTTCCGTCAAGATATAACGATCCACAGGTTGCATTTGATATCTGAACGCGCTTGTTCCCTCCACTCGGCCAAGCAGTGATGCTGGCATATTGAGAATAGTTGCCAACTGGCACCAAGGAGTCAACTGATACGGAACCGTCTTCGAATCGCACCGAGTATTCAAACGTGCAATTGCGTAACGCCACAGTATCACTCTCCACATCTATAGAGGCAAAATGCGAATTTGTCAGCGTGACATAGTCACCCGAAATGAATGCACCATTGAAGGGGTGATCAAATCCCACGTACGACGTGTTAGATATCTGAACAGTATCTGACAATAGTGCAAGCTCTCCTCTTGATTCTATTCGACAATAGCGAATGTCAAAGGAGAAGGAATTGGCCGCGTTGGATCGCAACTGTGAACCAGATGCAAGAAGCGAAATCTCGATTGAGTCAGTTGCAGTCCCGATCATTTGGCTATTACCAGCAAGCCAAAGCCTGCTTTCAGGCGTCGTTAGGACGATTTCAACGCCAGGCTCGACAGCAAGGCCCGTATCCTCGTTCACCCAACTTGTATCAAGCACCACGTAGGGACTTCCAGATACATCCCAAGTTCCTCCGATTTCCCCGCTAACCCACGTTGTGTCAGCAAGAATCGCAGAACATACCCCCAACAACAAAAGCGCGAACCCCACCCGCTTCAATTGATTGAATACAGATAGAATTCGCGTTGACATGTTCGTGGCCTCCAGGCTTAGTTTTCCTGCCCGCTTCCCAAGACCTGATGGGAAGGTACTGAACGGTCCACAAGAAGTCAAGTTGTCCATATTTCCCTCGAAGTTAGTATTGCCGTAGGTGGAGTGAAAAGAATTTCACACATACGCCGAGTGACTTCAAAAAGTCACAAGCATTTACACGAGCACCGCCAGTAAAGAACAATGTAAGTGTTTCAAGTCTTCGACACAAGAACGCCTCGCAAGTGTTGAAAGATGTGATTATGTTACTTAATGCAGAAGCAGTCTTAGATTATTGTTTTATCAGCCTTTACGGCAGTCATTTGACCTAAAAGAAAGAGCCCCCGCCAGGCTCTTCTTTCACCGGCCGAAACGACCTACTTTTCGTCCGTGTCGTTATCCTGCCGGTCATTGCCGCAAACGCGATCTGCAATGGTACATACTGCGTCGACGATGACACAGCCTTTCCGGTTCATATTATTGTTCTCCTATGTTGTGATTAGTGTCCACGTCGCGAGATCGAGAATCACACGATGTGGTAGTTGTTCGTTGTTCACATAGCGCTTTACGAGGGAACATATTATGCTCGCGGCTATCAACGGCGTGTAACACACGGTGCGTGCGGTGCAGGGCTCTTGCAAAGTCTGATTGTCTGAAACAAGTGTTTGCGAGTAGCTGACCCTATCGGCCTTAACCTGTGGTCGCACAATGTGAATGTCCATGGTGTCCAACGCCATGCGCGAATCAATGTAGAGCTGCACTGAAGCCTGGTCTCGAATCCTCTTCCAGATCGCCTTCCGACTTTCCATACTGTCGACTGCGGAGATCACAACGCCAGAAAGCTGCCGTCCATCGAATTGCATGCCGATGGTGTTTGGCAGCACGCCGGTTTGAAGTTCAACCAGATTCGCAAATGCATCAACCTTCAGTAGACCTACATCAGACATCCCATAAGCCTGATTGCTGACATTGTGTTCGTCCACAATATCGGCATCGAAGCACGTCAGCTTGCAGACGCCCATCTTGGCAAGATACAATCCCGTGACGCTCCCAATGCTCCCCAGACCGATCAACGTTACTTTCAGGTTCGCCATCTTGTCTGCATCGACAACATCTTGCTGTCTTAGAAATCGCATATCGTTCATTGTGCTCCTTAGAATGGCTCAAAGTCGTCACGTTCAATCCCCAGCCAATTCACTTCTTCATCGAGGTCATCCATAGTCAAAGCACCTCGTTCCCTCGCAGCATCCAGCTCATCCAAAAGACCGTCTCTTCCACTAACAACAACGCGTGTTCTTGGCATGAAAGTGCCTTCCTTGACTTTGGCTTTGAACTCGGAAAAGCATTCTTCTGCAAGACCGGGCACCAGTGGATAAACCACGTCCCACGCAATGTCTGCGAGATACAAGTGTGCAGGGTGGTATTGATCCAGTCGCATGATGGAATCACGCCGCTTGTTCACAACCAGCGAGAGCATCCAGTCATCATTGGCAAGTCCTGCGATGCACTGTTCATCTTGCCCACTCCAAAATACAGACATGCTGCCATGCGAGTGTGCCCAACAGCGAAGCTTGCGTGAGTCAATCCCTTTCGCTTCCAGTTCGGATATTAGTCGCGCAACATCCGCTACATCCATATCGGTTTCGTCGGAAGTGCAATTCTGCTTGACCAAGTAGAAGTCAGATACGATCAATGCTGTGATGCGGCCGGTGTTAGCATCAACGACTTCATCTACGAGACCAAGGCACGATACCTCACCTTTGGCAAAATCTGTCCACAGCCACAGCTTCTGCATGGCCTCGGCCTCGACTTGAATCTTCACTCCTGCATTAACCGGCTGTCGCGGTGTCCTCTGCAAGTTCTGCATCAGCATCCTCCTCTTCTTCGTTGTCGTCCGCTGGACGATTGGGGCAGTCCTCTTCGTCGTGGTCATCGAACTGCTGACAGTGCTCGCACCACCAGCAGGATTCGCAGTCTGAAACATCATGGCCGTAATCATCACACCACGAACAATACGGTTCAGCGTCATCGCTTTCTTCGACCCAATCAGGATCCCACTTCTCAATCTTCTGAAATGGATCACTGCTGTTGTAGGAGTGCAGGAACTGATGAACAAGCTGAAGCAGTCCATGCAGGTCGAGTTCACCAGCAAGTCGCGATACAAGATGGCCAATGTTTCCCCAGCATATGTTATTGGGATCATCCGTGACATGCGGATGAATGTAGCCGTTCATCTCTGTACCGCCACAGATCAAGACTTTGCCGGTGTCGAGCTTAACCTCGACTGTGAAAGGTTCAAACTCGTATCGTCCGCCGTCATGTTCCAAGACAATCGGATAAGTCGTGGCGATGACAGAACTGTCATCCAGCTTAATCGATTCATAACAACTCGGAACCAACTTCATCATCTCGACAAACGTCCGTGTCGCTCTAGCTTTGATCAATTCTGGTGCTCGGCTGAACAGTTTCAAAATCTCGTTGTCGCCTTCGATTTTGCGAGACAAAGTCATCACTTGCATGGAGAGTCGTTCTAACTCGTAGCGGTCGTCGCGAAGTGAGCGAGCCAGTTCCTGTTTGCGTTCAGCGGCTACAATCTGCGTCGTATCAATCAACGCCATTCGTTGTGCACTGCGAAAAGCACGGCACATGCGCGGCAGATGCGCGTCGAGAATATTCGAAGTGACATCCAGACGGGGTGCACCGAACAGCACAAGCCAGCTTGCGTTCACCTTGCCAAGAAGTACATCTTCCATGACGATGGCATCACCAACGAGGTCTTTGCATAATGTCGAGTTCTTGTCAGCATTGATATGAACTGCAATCCCGACTTCATGCCAGGCCGTGATATCGGTCTCCTTGGACATCAGTGTAATCGGCGTATGCCACTTCTGTGCGTAGAAGTCGCACAGTGTTCGAATCTGTTGTTCAATCATTATTGTTTCTCCGGAGGAAAGAGAGGGCCATGACCACTTGGATCACAGCCCTCTCTGAATACTTTGGACTGCCCACGACAGGCAGTCTGAAGTCTCCTCTTAGATGCCCCCTTTGACCTGTGGCACGAGGGTTAGCACCGCGTTGTCGACCAGCACGTCCGTGTCGAAACAAGGGCTGCCGTTCAGATGCCGGGTGTAGCTGGAATCCTTCGGGAAACCGGCTTCCGCGATGGCCTGTTCGACGGTCGTGCCGTCACTGACGTTGATTTCCTTGGCCGAGCGGCCTAGGCAGAGAACTTTGACTTTCACTGGTGGCTCCTAAGGGTTGACAATGAGAAAGGCCCCGCACAATGCGAGGCCCTTTGCTTTCTTGTTCTCTTATGCCAGTTTCTCTTGCGTAATGAATTCAGGCTCACTATCTTTGCGGGAAACTAAGCCACTAACGGGATAGCGCCAATACTATGCAGCCAACATGTCGAGTCAATTGGTCACAGCGGAAGCGTTCAAAGCGTCAGCTTCCAGACGGTTGGAGTGCGAAGAACTTCGAACCATCAAGCGTATATTTGTATCGGGGGAATTTCGCTCTCACGGACCCACGCATGCACGCAGATATCCGAGCGCTGTTTGTTCCAGAATGTCCTATCATTTTCCCTGACCGAATCGATTACGCAGAGTGGGTATCTGTTGATGCCATGGATTACGGAAAGAGCTTCGAAGACGATTTAAAGTGGTTCCTCGACATTGTCGAGACTCCAACAGCGTATCACGAGATCATCTCTCAAGCTGCAGACCACTTGGTTGAACTTGTCGAATCAGTGGGACCAAACCCCGTTTTCAGACTGGACAAACTTCTCGGTGAGCTGGTTATTCCGCTAATGCTGGAGCGTTTGACTTCACGCCGGATTCTGCTGTGGCTGTTTAGGGATTACGGTGAGATCGATGTCGTAGGACGGCGGCTGTCGTACAAACCGGGCAAGGACAAGCAATGGCCGGGGCTTAGAACTCTGATGAGTCGCTGTGGCCTACAATTATCGGACCTACAATCTCCCCAAGACTCGAGCGACGTGATGCCCGTGGAAAGGCAGTGGTTAGCAAACGCGTAGCCCTCGGAAGCCTTTTCTGAGACTTCTTGTTGAACCCGGTGCTAGCCGGGTTTTTTCGTGTTGGCAAGAGGCCTCTCTTGCACAGCAGCTCTGCAACACAGTTTCAGCGCCCCTGGTAGGTTCATTTCGTCGTTTTTCTCTGCGGCTGTTCTTACCTTGTTTTCGTTCAATTGAACGGTCAACAGGCGATAGCTACGCCTAACAAAGTCGACCGCCGGCGGTCGCACAAACCCAGCAATGAGAATGTGCGGCCATGTTAGAGAGAAAGCCCAATCAGGCTCGATACCAATTTGACATCCCAGGAATTACCTATGAGGTGACGTTTACAGATTTCTTTGCCCGTTCGTCGGGCGGTGATTCTGACGAAGACGGAGGCCTCCACCTAGACCGAGCGCAATTCAGTTTGAGCAAAAGCGATTGCATGAATTGCGAGGACCATGAGACGTTTCAGGGTCTCGACGAATTCGAGATGTTTGCCATCCAAGCGGAAGCTATCGACGACCCCAATGCAGACAACGATGCCGAAGTTGCCCGCAATGCCAGACACAAGCTCCTGCATGAGGCTGTCGGAACCCTTACGGACAAGCAGACGCAGGCGCTGTGGCTTTATTCCATTGGGTTCAGTGGTTCCGACGCTGCCGAGTGTTTGGGAATCACGCAAGCCACTTATCATGAGGCGATTCACGGCAAGGGGGGTATTGGGGGAGCCTTGCGTAAGATCCGTAAGTATTTTGAAAACAACGACACCCTGTAGTTTATTCCTATTGAATGCTGTGAGCAATTACGCATGCAGCTTCGACCCTAATGCTCTTTGACATGTATGATTCCGGATGTGGGGCCGGTCCCCACGGGGTCAAACACTTGGCGGCCAGGCGCTTCAATCTCCCGATGTCCTGGATTGCATCGGGCACAAACCAAAGGAGACTCGTGTACAACGAGAAAATTCATGTATTTCCCTTCGGACTTTCCGAAGAGGCTTATGGAAACGTCCAATTGGACGAGAAAGACCTGCCGAGCAAACTCGGCGTCTATGTAATGTTGGTCGCAACTGACAAAAAGACTCGATTTCTGACACTTACAAACGGTGCCGATCACGTCAAGCGAATTAAGCCCGCATTGAGGATCCTGGACGGCCGTCCCGTTGAAAATCGCCGCATTGACACACTGTATGAACCTCACACCTTGGATCTGTCCAGCGACATTGCGCGTACCCTCACTGACGAACATCGTCGTTGGGTCGTCGACGGTTGGTATGTTCAAGTAGGATTTGCAGAGTATGACGCGGTCGGCCAGCCAGGTATTAAGACTTGCATCGGGACATCAATGATGCTCTATGATATCCTGACTGTCCGCCATGGTTCAGTCCACATGGTTGACCATGAGCCGCTAGAGCTTGCAGCAAACACGGTTCGGGAAGTCAGGCTGACAATGGGGCAGCACTTCCAGCACGGTTCCGTCATCTTCACGCCTGCATTGGAACGCTACCGTAACAAGGTTGCCGTGATGTGCCGCGCGGCACTCGTCGGTGAAGATCCGATTCAAGCGTATCAGGATTTCCTGGTCAAATCGAAGAGCCACTTTCTCGACTTTGAATATCGGGAAAGCTTGGACAAGTACGAGACCTATGTCACCGTCTCGGGTGGTCCGGAGAATAGCATCTGGCAGACTAACGACCAAGTCGGCGCGGCAAACAAATCTGCCGCATAGTCTGGCAAGATGGCAAGTGCGCCGTAACAACGTGGCTCGCTTGTGCGAAGTTCATGGACGACCATTTGACACAACTTCTAAGATCCTCCGAGGCCGCTGCTCGCCTCGGTCTCAGCCGCACAACCCTGCATCGCATGACGAGGGCAGGTAAGATCGAGTGTATCAGGTTTGCCGCGAACTCGGTGTACTTCACACAGCAGCAGCTCGATGAGTTCATTGAGCGCCACCGCAAACGGTACATCCCGAAAGGCATCCGAGACTAGAGATGCTAAGCCGTAATCCGGCATAAGAAACTGTAGCCCCTGGGATGTCTCAGGGGCTATTGCATTCAACTTTCAACCGGCACGAAAGGAGGTGAGACCTATGCCATCATTACGAAAACGCAAATTGAAATCAGGTGGGACGTATTGGGATATTCGATACTGGATTGACGGACAACAGCTTTCCAGGCGCATCGGAGAGACTGACCGTCGAACTGCTGAGAAGATCTACCACGAATTCTGTTCCGCGCTTGCAAACGGTGAAATCGTTGACAACATGGTGGCCAGTTTCACCTTGGCCGACTTGGCACAGAAATGCATGGAGTATGCCGAAGCAAACAAGAGCAGAAAAACGTCGGACAGAGAACAGCAGGCGTTCAGAACACTGATTCGCGTCATGGGTAATCTACCAGTGTGTAAAATCGTCCCAAGTGTTATTGAGCAATTCAAGCTGGCGCGCCTTAAAACCGTGAGCTTGGCAACCGTTAACATCGAAATACGTGTTCTCAATACCGGCATTAGCCAAGCTGTAGCACAACAATGGATTCCAAAGGATCAGGCAATCGCATTCAAGCAGATCCGCTCGGCCGCCCCCGCACCGCCGGAGTGGTTGAACACCGAACAGATTGCCAGAGTTCTGTCGATTCCCGATCCTGAATTCCGACGCTTCATGCTCGTAGCTCTGCACACTGGTTGCCGACGAAACGAGGTGCTTGGTCTAAATTGGTCCGATGTAGACCTGCCGCGTAGACAAATCGTTGTGCGTGGTGAGATCGGGAAGATGGGCAAGCGAAGGACGATTCCGATTAACAACACGCTGCACGAGGTCTTTGTGAAGTGGCCCCGTGAGCGCGTTGGGCTCCTGTTTCCAGGCTACAAGTCAGACAGTGTTTCACAGAAGTTCCGGCGCTGGGCCCGAACTCTCGGATTGCCCAAGGGAATCAGTCTGCACTCGTTACGGGCAACCTTCGCTTGCCACCTGATCGAAAAGGGCGTAGACATCTACACGGTCAGTCGTCTGCTTGGTCACTCTTCGGTCAAAGTGACTGAAAAGCACTACCTCGCGCTTGACCAATCCCACGTTCAGGCAGCGGTCGACCAGCTGGAATTTGGGGGCGATACAGGAACATGACCGGAACATATCAGGAACACAGAAAATCAAAAGCCCTTAGGATTGCTCCTAAGGGCTTGTTTTTTAGCGGGGCCGACGGGACTCGAACCCGCGACCTCCGGCGTGACAGGCCAGCGTTCTAACCAACTGAACTACGACCCCGGCTAAAAGAAAACGTTGTGTTGTGGGCGATGAGGGATTCGAACCCCCGACATCCTGCGTGTAAAGCAGGCGCTCTGGACCAGCTGAGCTAATCGCCCCTGGTCTGCGAGGGCTGCGCGGATTCCTTCTCACGCGCAAGGATGCCCCACGGAATTACCACACAGTAGGCCACCGTCAAGATCAGCGGCGCCAAAGTCAAACTCATGAAACCATCGTGCGGCGGCTGGCTCATGAAGAAATAGCCCACGAGAAGCATCAGCACTCCAATTCCGAGTATCTGATAGTTCTTGCGCGTGAACGGAACCGTGAAGCGCGGAGTCTTCGACTCGCTCTTTTTGGCGGACGGCGTCACGACGGCGGCCGCAGGCTGGGGTTTCCGAACTGCGATGGCTAACTCCTAACGACTTTAGAATGCCTAAGATACGGCTTTCAGGCTTACCTGTCAAGGGGCCATGGCGCCGCTATGCGCCAGTGGCAAGCCTTTAACATCTTGTAAAATTTACACAAAAAAAAGGGCCGACAGTAGCCGACCCTTTGAGTCCTCTTCTGAGGGTGTCAGGCAATCGGCTTGAAGCTCTGGAGGGTGCGCATGTAATTGGCGCGCTCAAAGGCCTCGGGATCCTTGACGGCCCGCTGGCTCATTGAACCCTTCAACATCTCTAATGACTCGTAACCGTGTTCGGTTCCCCAGTCATCAATTTCCTCAGCAAGACGGCCCAGTCGGTGGACCCCCCACTGAAATAGCGCCGAACAGAGCATCACCGCATCTGCGCCGGACATGATAAGTTTGATCGCGTCGTCAGGCGTGTGAATACCTGAAGTCGCAGCAAGATTGCACTTGAGATGTCCATGCAAAATAGCCAACCAACGTAGCGGCACACGAATCTCCGACGATACGGACAGATCCACACGCGGCCGCACCTCGAGCTCTTCGATGTCGAGGTCAGGTTGATAGAAACGATTGAAGAGCACCAACGCATCGGCACCCGCATCGTCGCAGCGCTTCGCCATGGAAGCAAAAGCAGAGAAGTACGGGCCAAGTTTGAGCGCGACCGGGATCTTGACTTCCTTCTTGACGGTCTTCAGAATATCAATGTAGTTCTGCTCGACTTCTGCTCCGCTGATATCGAAGCGTGTCGCCAGATAATAGATATTCAATTCAAGCGCTGATGCACCGGCGCTCTCCATCAAGCGCGCATACTGCGCCCACGTGCCCGGCGAGTGCCCGTTCAAACTGGCGATGATGGGCACCTCACAGGACTTGCGCGCATCGGAGATGAGACGCAAGTATTGATCCGGGCCGACCATGAACTGATCCGGTTCAGGCAAATAGCTTCGCGCTTCGGCGAAGCTCTCGGTTCCCTGCTGCATCGTGTGCAGCATGTGCATGGACTCTTGCTCGATTTGCTCTTCAAACAGCGACGGCAATACGACCGCTGCAGCGCCGGCGTCTTCAAGACGGCGAACACCATCAAGAGTATGCGACAGTGGCGAAGCCGATGCGACTACCGGATGTTTGAGGGTGAGACCAAGGTAGCGAGTTGTCATTTTCATGCTTGACCTCCCGTCTTAGCATTGTCATTTGCTCCGTCCATGCCAGCCAATTGCATGTAGATGTCCCAGCGCGCTTTGATGTCTTTCTCAGCAAGTGCCATGAGATGTTCGGCTTCGGCAGGATTGCTGTGTGTGAGCATTTTGAACCGCGTTTCACTGTACGCCCAATCACGGACTTTCAGCTTCGGCGGCTTCGAGTCCATTTGCAGCGGCAGCTCACCATTGTCTTTGCGGCGCGGATCGAAACGGAAGAGCGGCCAGGCGGCGCTATCCACGACTTTCTTGTGCTGCTGCAAACCCTGACCCATATCAATTCCGTGCGCGATGCAGTGCGAGTAAGCGATAATCAACGAGGGACCGTCGTAGCTTTCGGCTTCCTGGAATGCACGGAGAGTCTGCAAGTCATTGGAGCCGAACGCGACTTGCGCAACATAAACATGGCCGTAGTTGATGGCCATCATCGCAAGGTCTTTGCGCGGCACAGGCTTGCCACCGGCGGCGAATTTCGCGACTGCTCCGAGCGGTGTAGCCTTCGAGCATTGACCGCCCGTGTTGGAATAGACACCCGTGTCAAGCACGAGAATGTTGATGTTGCGGCCCATCGACAGTACATGGTCGAGGCCACCGTAGCCAATATCGTAGGCCCAACCGTCACCACCGACAATCCACACGGCGTGTTTCACGAGTTTGCCCGAGAGACTCTCGAGCTGGCGTGCTTGCGGTGTGTGAATACTCGCCAGAATGTCTTTCAAATCAGACACTCGGCGGCGTTGGGCAGTGATTTCTTGCTCTGTATTTTGCTCGGCTCCGAGAATTCCGTCAGCGAGTTCGTGACCAACTTGGTCGCGCAACGCAGTGAGCAATTCACGGGCGAATTCGTTCTGCTTGTCGAGTGTCACCCGGAAGCCAAGACCGAATTCAGCGTTGTCTTCAAACAACGAATTGGCCCATGCCGGTCCACGACCTTGTGCGTTCACTGAGTACGGAGTCGTCGGCAAGTTTGCGCCGTAGATTGAAGAACAGCCGGTGGCATTGGCGATCATCGCGCGGTCACCGTAGAGTTGCGTGAGCAGCTTGATGTACGGCGTTTCACCGCAACCGGAGCAGGCGCCTGAGAACTCGAACAGCGGCTCGAGTAACTGTGCACCCTTGACAGTCGAAATGCGCAATTCTTCACGTGGCACGGACGGCAGACTCAGGAAGTAGTCCCAGTTGGCGCGTTCACGCTCGCGGACTTGCGGCAGCGGCTCGAGATTGATCGCCTTGAGACGCGGTTCGCGCTTGTTCTTAGCCGGACAGACATCAATACACAATCCGCAACCCGTGCAATCTTCCGGGGCAACCTGCAACGAATAGAGCATTCCCGTGCCAGGAACATCGGTGCCGCTGTAGGGCATCGTCTTGAAACCTTCGGGGCGCTTGCCGTTGACTTGATCGCCTGGAACAACCTTGGCGCGAATCGCCGCATGCGGACAGACCATCACACATTTGTTACACTGAATGCACCAATCGGTATCCCAAATCGGCACTTCAAGTGCGATAGCACGCTTTTCCCACACGGACGTCGTGAGCGGGAACGTACCATCGGGCGGAAAAGCGGAAACAGGCAGGCTGTCGCCGTTTCCTTCGATGATTTTGGCCAACACTCCGCGCATGAACTCAGGTGCTTTGTCCGAAACCGCCGCTGGACGCGTGCGCGTCGCGCTGACTTTTGCGGGCAGCGGCACTTCGACCAAGTTTGCCAAGGTGCGATCAACGGCCTCGAAATTCTTGGTGACGATGTGCTCGCCCTTCTTCTCGTAGGTCTTCTTGATCGTTTTCTTGATGGCGGCGATGGCTTCTTCGCGTGGCAGCACGCCGGAAATCGCGAAGAAACACGTCTGCATAATCGTATTGATCAGCGAGCCCATGCCCGCTTCGGCGGCGACGCGATAGGCGTCTATGATGTAGAACTTGAGCTGCTTGTCGAGGATCGCTTGCTGGACTTCGCGCGGCAGCGTGTCCCAAATCTTGTCGGCAGGAACCGCCGTGTTCAGCAGGAACGTTGCGCCTTTTTGTGCATCGGCAATCATCTCGTACTTGTCGAGGAAACCAGGCTGGTGGCAGGCGACGAAATTCGGATTGCTGACGAGATAGCAAGATCGAATCGGACGCGGACCGAATCGAAGGTGCGACACTGTGATAGCACCGGACTTCTTCGAGTCATAGACGAAGTAGCCCTGCGCGTAAAGATTCGTCTCGTCGCCGATAATCTTGATCGAGTTCTTGTTGGCACCGACCGTTCCGTCCGCGCCGAGTCCGTAGAAACGGGCACGGAAAACATCGGTGGGTTCAACCGAGAAAGCGGGATCATACTTCAAACTGGAATTCGAGACATCGTCTTCGATTCCGACAGTGAATTGCTTCTTGGGAGAAGCGGATTTCAGTTCGTCGAAAACAACCTTGACCATCGAAGGCGTGAACTCTTTGGACGATAGGCCATAACGGCCACCGATGACGCGCGGAGCATTGCCGCGTTCTGCCAACGCACAGACGACGTCAGTATAGAGCGGATCACCGAGTGCGCCGGGCTCTTTCGTGCGATCAAGCACAGCAATCGAGCGAACGCTCGACGGTAATGCCGCAAGGAAGTGTTCAGCCGAGAACGGGCGATACAAACGCACCCGCAAGAGACCAACGTTCTCACCATGCGCATTCAGATATTCCACCGTCTCCATGGCCGTTTCCGAGCCGGAGCCCATGATCACGATGACGCGGTCGGCGGTCGGCGATCCATGGTATTCGAAGAGCTTGTAGGCTCGACCCACACGCGCGGCGAAGCGATCCATCACAGACTGTACGATGCCTGGGCACGCCTTGTAGTACGGTGCCGAGGCTTCGCGAGCCTGGAAGAATACGTCGGGATTCTGCGCCGTGCCGCGAATCACAGGATGATCGGGCGACAAGGCGCGTTGACGATGCGCGAAAATCAGTTCGTCGTTGATCAATGCGCGCAGGTCGTCGTCGCTCAAAAGCTCCAGTTTCTGCACTTCGTGACTGGTGCGAAACCCGTCGAAGAAGTGCATGACAGGAATCCGGCTTTCAAGCGCGGCTGCAGTCGCAATCAATGCCTGATCGTGCGCTTCCTGAATATTCGCCGAACACAGCATCGCCCACCCAGTCGAACGCACGGCCATCACATCCGAGTGGTCGCCAAAAATGGACAACGCATGCGTGGCAAGCGTGCGAGCGGTCACGTGAAAGACCGTGCTCGTCAACTCGCCCGCGATCTTATACATGTTCGGAATCATCAGCAGCAGACCTTGCGACGCGGTAAACGTCGTGGTCAGCGCACCGGATTGCAGAGCACCATGCACCGCACCGGCGGCGCCGCCCTCACTCTGCATTTCAATTACCGTGGGGATCGTGCCCCAGATATTTTTCTTACCACGCGATGACCATTCATCGGCCAATTCGCCCATACTCGACGAGGGAGTGATGGGATAGATCGCGCAGACTTCGGACAGACGGTGGGCAACATGGGCAGCAGCTTCGTTACCATCCACCGTCGCAAATGACTTACTCATGGTTTCCTTCGATTCGGGCCGCAACTCACAGGTCGAGGCCGTAGATTTGCGAACTAAGCCTTGTGAATGCAGTCTACCGGGCAGACCTTCACGCACTGCGGCTCGTCAAAATGGCCGATGCACTCGACGCAGGTATTGGGATCAATTACGAACACGTCCGGACCTTCGGTAATGGACTTGGTCGGGCAGACGGGTTCGCAGGCGCCGCAGTTGATGCAGGTTTCGTCAATGTGAAGTGCCATGGTTTGCTCCTTTTGAGCGTTATGTGAGAATGTGAAGTTTTACCTATGGAAGCAACGAGCGAGATAGATTCAGCCCGCCGATGTACTCCGTCAACACGCGGGGATAGATTCCCAACAGCGCGATAACGATGGTCGTAACCAATATTGCATAGCGCGATATCGAACCAGCAGGCGTATCAACATGCTGCGGCGGTTCGCCGAAATAGGCGGCCTTGACCAAGAAGAGGTAGTAATAGAGCGAAATGACGCTATTCAGAATCGCAAGCACAACGAACCAGATGTGTCCCCCCTGCGCAGCACTCGAAAACAGCAGCCACTTGCCGAAGAAGCCCGCGAGTGGCGGCACTCCGGCCAGCGAGAAGAGTGCAACCAAAAGCGCCATAGCCATCAGCGCATTGCGGCGGTAAAGGCCGTGGAAGCTGTCGAGTGTCGGGTCTTCCTTCGCGCGTTCGAGTTCAAGTACGACCGAGAAGACCACGAGATTCATGAGCAGGTAGATAACAGAATAGAAAACGACGGCGGTCGGCGAGCTGTCGCCGAAGCCGATCATTCCAATCATCAAGTAGCCCGCCTGTGCGATACTTGAATAAGCGAACAGGCGTTTGACCGATGTTTGACGGAAGGCAACGAAATTGCCGAAGGTCATGGTCACGATTGCCAAGATACCGATGACAATTTCAAACGAGGGCATGTAGGGCTTGACCATGAACGTCAAGCGGAAGAGTACCGCGATACCGGCAAGCTTGGAGACTGAGGCAAGGAACATCGCAACCGGAGACGATGCGCTTTCGTAGGCATCAGGCGCCCAGGCGTGGAACGGGAAGGCCGCGAGCTTGAACAAGAACGAACTCAAGACCATCACGAGTCCGGGCAGCAGCAGTTCATGCGATGTTGTGCCGCTGCGGAGGCCGTTGATCAGCGCGTCGAAGTTCAGACTGCCCGTCGCACCGTAGATATAGCTCGTACCGAACAAGCCGATTGCGCTGGCAGCCGCGCCGATGATGATGTACTTGATCGAGCTTTCAATGGACTCAGTGCGCGCCCGGCGCATACCGACCATAACGTACAGCGAATATGAGAGCAATTCCATCGCGACATACAGCACGAGGAAATTGAACGCTCCGGCGAGCAGCATCATCCCCAAGCCGGCCGAGAAGAAGAGCAGGTAATATTCGCCGCTTTGAGCTTTGGGAAGCGTGCGCAACGGCCAGCCAAGCAATGCGTTGGCAAAGAGGCCGATGCCGATCAGAATCTTGAAGATTTGCGAATAGGCGTCCACACGGTAGCTGTCGGCGAACAGCATGCCCTGTTCATTGTGGGCCATCAACGCAGCCACAATAATTACAACCGACATCACGAGCGAGAGGTTGCGGGCAACGGAGGCGGTCAACTTGTCAGACAGCGTGGCGAAAAAGAGTACCAGAATCGCCGCAAGGCAGGCCCATTCGGGCAGAAGCGGAAGCATCATTTCAGGAACTCCCGCGCATAAGGTGCAATAACATCAGACAGCAATCTCGGCGCGACGCCGAAAAGAATGATCAGAGCGGCGAGCATGATGCGCGGTGAACCACTGAACGCACCGACATCGTGAACCTTCGGAGTGTGACCGCCTTCTGGTCCAAAGAACACACGCTGCAAGACGCGCAACATATAGAAGGCACCAAAGACAAGACTCGGTACCGCAATCAAGGTTAAGACCGGGAAGCGCTCAAACGCGCCAAGGAAAATCATGAACTCAGCCGGGAAACCCGCAAGGCCGGGAAGACCAACGCCCGCGAGACCAGCCAGAATGAAGCATGTGGCAATCCACGGAGCTTTACGAGCGAGACCGCCGTACTCAAAGATGTTCCGCGAGTGTGTTTGCTCATAGAAGAAACCCACGGCCGAGAAGAACAGCGCCGTCATGATGCCGTGCGAGAACATCTGATAGACCGCGCCGTTAATCGCCATCGGGGTTGCGGCAGCGAGGCCGAACATGACCAAGCCCATGTGCGACACGGATGAGTAGCCGATCATGTACTTCAGGTCCGTTTGCTGTGCCGCAACCAGCGCGCCGTAGACCACGCCTCCGGCTGCCATCACAGCGGCTACTGTTGACCAATCATGTGCGCCGCTGGGGAAGAGTTCGATACCGTACCGCAAGACGCCGTACGCGCCGAGCTTCATCAGCACTCCGGCGTGTAACATTGAAACGGCAGTTGGTGCTGCGACGTGACCATCGGGCGACCAGTTGTGCAGCGGGAAGACGGCGGCCAGTGTGCCGAAACCCAGAAACATCAACGGATAGGCGATGTACTGGAAGTCGGAAGAGAATCCGCCCGAATCACGCAGAACAAAGAAGTCGAAGGAGCGCACGTTGCTCGTAAAGTAGGCCATGATCAAACCGGCGAAAACCAGTCCGCTGCCCGCAAGGAGCATCAGCGTGAGTTTCAACGCGGCGTATTCACGGTTCGTCGAGCCCCAGATGCCGATCAAGAGATACATCGGCAACACAGCGACTTCGAAGAAAATGAAGAACAGCAGGAAGTCGAGGCAGATGAAGCTGCCAAAGACGCCCGAGACCAGAAGCAGAAAGAGCACAAAGTACTCTTTGACTCGGAAGTCAATGCTGAACGAGGTCAACACGCCGGTCAACATGACAATAGCGTTCAATAACACGAGCGTCGCGCCGACTCCGTCCACACCGACATGGTATGTGGAATTGAGTCCGGGTAGCCATGCATATTGTTCGGCGAACTGGAATCCGGCGGCGGCGCGGTCGTAGGCGATGAACATCCACGTCGAAAGAATCATCGCCACGACAGACACACCCAGCGAAATCCAGCGCACGACTTTGTCCCGGCCATCCGGAACCAGGAACAGCAGCAACACGCCCACGACGGGGCAAAGCAAAATCAGGGATAGAATCGGAATTGTCATGGGCATCACCGACTCATTAAAATGATAACCACAGCGGCGACCACCACGAAAGACATACGGACATAATGCTGAACTTCGCCGGTCTGAACTTGCGACAGCGAGCGCGCGATGCGCATGCTGCCGTACCCGATTCCGTCCAGTGCACCTTTGACGACCGCCGATTCGAATTTGTTGAGGGCCGCCGTAAAGGGAAGATAGATCTTGTGCACTATCATGGCGTATGCATCGTCAAGATACCACTTCTCGCGCAGCGTGCGGGCAAGGCCGGTCATGGTGGAAAGCGGGTCTGCTGAAGTTCTCCAGTAGAAGACTCGCGCGGAATAGTAGGCACCGATGGCCGCAACTAATGTGGAAACCGCCGCCGTAATCAATGCGAGATTGCCGTGGTCAACATGCTCGATATGGAACCACTTCTCCACGGACAATTGCCAAACGTTGCCCGCCACGAGCGAACCAAACGCCAGCACCGCGAGCGGGAGCTTCATCCAAGTACCGACATGCAGGTGATGATGTTCATGACCGCCGTGCGCGTCATGTTTGTGCTCGGCAGGAACGGTCAGCATCAGGAAGATCACGCGCGCCGTGTAATAGGCTGTAACAAATACACCAAGCAGCGCCATGCCGAACAAGACCCAGTCATGTTCAACGATGAGATGTTCGAGAATCGCGTCTTTGCTGTAGAAACCCGCAAAAGGGAAAAATCCCATCAGCGCGAGCGACCCAGCGACGAGTCCGATCATCGGAAGCTTCAACTTGGCGCCACCGGCGCGGGCGATATCCGTGATTGAATTAGTGTGTGCCGCATGAATGAAAGCACCGGCCGTCAAGAAGAGCAGCGCCTTGAAGAATGCGTGCGTGAAGAGGTGCATCATGCCCGCGACCACTGCGCCCGTGCCGATTCCAACGACCATATAGCCAAGCTGTGAGATCGTCGAGTACGCAAAGACTCGTTTGATATCACTTTGGACAATCGCTACCGCGCCGCTCATCAAGGCCGTGATCATCGCGATTACGGCCAGCGCGTGCCAGGCGGTCAGAGTTGCTTCGCTGCCAATCACCAGCAGGAAGCCCATGCGCGCCAGAAGGTATACACCGGCGGCAACCATCGTCGCAGCGTGGATCAGTGCACTAACCGGCGTCGGACCTTCCATCGCATCGGGCAGCCAGCCATAGAGCGGGAACTGCGCGCTTTTGCCAATCACAGCCAGAAACAGCGCCCAGGAAATCCATACACCGTAATCCGCTCCGGCAATCGTCGTGTGCCACTTGGCGGTCATCGCGGTCTCGCTCATCGCGCCAAAGCCCAATGTGCCCAAACCTGTCCAGGCCAAGAGCAACGCCACAAAGAAACCGAGGTCACCGAGCCGCGTCACAATAAATGCTTTGCGCGCGGCAGTCGCGGCAGACGGCAAGTGATTCCAGAAGCCGATCAACAGATAGGAACCGAGACCGACCAACTCCCAGCACATGAAGGACTGGAGAAGATTCGGCGCGACGGTAAAACCCATCATGGCAAAACAGAAGAGCGAGATAAAGGCGAAGAATTTACCTTGCCGTTCATCTTCTTCCATATAGGAGAGCGAGTACCATTGCACGAGCCACGCTACGACTGCCACTACCCACAGCATCACAAGCGAGAGCGGATCGAGCAGCAGTCCGATATTGAAGCGGGTCGAATCGTTGAAGAGCCACGACCAGGCGGCTTCAACGCGGAAACTGGGTTCGCTCACGGACCACAGCATGGCACTGGCACCGATCAAACTGACCGTCGCGGCAGTCAATGAGATGACTTTCGCGACCGCATGACGGCGCAAGCCGAACGCAACGATCAACGCGAACGAAATGATTGGCGACAGAACGGTCGCGAGCGCTAATTGAATCATCATGGTTTCAGACATGCCTTAACCTCTTAGATGATCCACGCGCTCGACGTTAATCGAACGGTAGTGCCGATACACCGCGAACACGATGGCCAGGAAGAGCGTCGCTTCCGCCGCGGCCAGACCGATGACGAAGAGCGTCATGATTTGGCCGGTCACCGTGCCGGGGAACAGATAGTGATTGAACGCCATAAAATTGATGCTGGCCGCGTTGAGCATCAGCTCAATCGAGATCAGCAGACCTACGAGATTGCGGCGCTCCATCATGCCGAACGCACCGCACAAAAAGAGAATCGTCGACAGGGCAAGATAAGATGACAGTGAGGTCACTTCGATTCCTCACGTGATGTGGATACGTCGTGCACGATATCCTTGTCTTCAGGCAGATCGCGCGCCAACACGATGGCGCCGATAATGGCCACGGTCAGCAAGACGGAGATAATTTCAAACGGAAAAACAAACTCGGTCAACAGGGAGCGGCCGATTTGCGCGACCGTGGGACTCTGCGCCGTGCGGTTGGCCACTTCGCAGGTGCTGCTGATGGCGCGCCAAAGCGGGATGGCGAAGATGACCACCGTTCCGACGGCCAACGCGATCTTCACTCCACTGCGATGCGGCCGTTTCAAATAGAACGGCGGCGAGAGCATTAGGATAAAGATGACTGCGATTGCCACCGCGCCAAGATAGACGAGAATCTGCACGACAGAAATTAGTTCACCGCCGAGCGGGATAAATAAACCTGCCGTGCCGGTCAAAGTCAGCGCCAATCCGAGCGCAGCGTGGAAGAGATTGCGGGCAATAACTGCCAGCAATCCACCAGCAAGGGCCAGAATGCCGCCCGTTATAAACAGAAAATCATGCATGCGGATGCTCCCGCTTCCCCACGCGCGTGGGGAAGTTCTCGCTCGTCACTTTCGCGTCCTTGAGGATCTCGCGGCGCAGGAGCGACTGTGATGTCGCCGCCATATCGCCGATGCGCGAATGCTCGAGCGCTACCGTAGGACAAACGTCGACGCACAGGCCGCAATAACAGCAGAGCGCGTCGTCAATGACGAAGTCCACGGGATAGTTCTTATTTTGTTCGTTCTTGGCTACGGTCAACACGGGAATCGCGTGAGTCGGGCAGATGCGCTGACAGGCCAAACAGCCGATACACTTGTGTTCGCTTTCGACCTCTTCAGCAATCAGCCGCACCGGGCCACGGTAGTTTTCGGATACGGGTACTGGTTCGTGCGGATACTGAATTGTGACCTTCTTGCGGAACATGGCCTTGAACGTCACGCCGAGGCCAGTCAACAAACTCGTTGCACCTGACCAGAAAGTTCGCTTGCTCATTAGAACTGCCCCCTATAGATGACGGTCGAAATGAGCAGATTGATAATCGCCACGGGAAGAAGCACGCGCCAGTTGAAGTTCATGAGTTGATCGGAACGCAAGCGCGGATAGGTCCAGCGCAGCCACATGACCACAAAGATCACGACGTAGGTTTTGAGCATGAACCACACCCAACCCGGCAAAACGGGACCGTTCCAGCCACCCAGGAAGAACAGCGTGATGATTGCGGCGAGCACGAAGACCTGCGTGTATTCCGCCAAGAAAAACAGCGCGAAGCGCATGCCGGTGAACTCGGTGTGATAACCGGCCACAAGTTCGGATTCGGCCTCGGGAAGGTCGAACGGCGTGCGGTTCGATTCGGCGATGCTGCAAATGAAGTAAATGACGAAGGCAATCGGCTGATAAACGATAAAGGGTATCGGCGATTGCGCGGCTACAATTTCACTGAGCTTCAGTGATCCAGACATCAGGATGACCGTTAGCACAGCCAACAGCATCGGGATTTCATAGCTGACGTTCTGTGCGACAGCGCGCACTGCACCGAGCAGCGAGTACTTGTTGTTAGAAGCCCAGCCCGCCATCAGGATACCGATAAAGGCGATGTTCGAAATCGCGAGCAGGTACAGCGCACCGACATTTAAGTCAGAGACGCCAATACCTTCAGCGATGGGAATTGCGGCCACCAACAACGGAGCGGGCAGAAACGCAATGACCGGCGCTAGGAAGAATGTCCAACGATCCACCGCGGTCGGTGTAATCATTTCCTTGCCGAGGAGTTTCAACGCGTCGGCGATAGTCTGCAACAATCCGAACGGGCCGACTTCGGTCGGGCCCATGCGGTTTTGGATTACCGCAGATACCTTGCGCTCCAACCAAACGAGGAACAGCGCATTCACAGTCACAAACGTGATGACCGCGCCGAATGCAATGACGAGACGAATGAGGATTTCCGGTAGGCTCATCGGTCAATCTCCGGAATAACGACATCGAGGCTGCCCAGAATGGATACCACGTCGGCGACGCGCATGCCGGGAATCAGTTGCTCGACGACTTGCAGATTTGCGAACGACGGCACCCGGACTTTTAGTCTGTACGGAGTGTTGCTACCATCGCCGATCAAATACCAACCGATCGCACCCCGCGGGCCTTCGGTAATCGAGTAGTATTCACCTGCCGGGACCTTGAAGAGTTTGGGAACCTTGGCGCGGAACGGGCCTTCTTCGAGCTTCTCTAATGCTTGCTCTATCAGATTCAAGCTTTGCTCGATTTCAGCCATGCGTACGCGCGAGCGGGCTAAGCAATCTCCAGCCTGCTCAGTCTGGACTTTCCAGTCGAGTTGCGAATACAAATCGCAATACGGTTCGTCGCGGCGCGCGTCGTAGTCCACCCCCGAAGCGCGAAGGCACGGCCCAGAGACACCGAACTCCTTGCATTGCTCTTGGGAAATTGGTCCGACCTTGTCGGTGCGCATCAGGAAGATCTCGTTTTGCATCACGAGCGTGTCGTACTCCGGCATGCGCTTGCGCATGTGCTTGACCAATTCCCGCACTTCGTTGACGAAGCCCGAATGCACTTCATTGCGCACGCCGCCGAAGACGATATACGACGTCATCATGCGCTGACCGGATACGCGTTCGAAAATCGTGAGGATCATCTCGCGGTCTTCAAAGCAATAGAGGAATGGCGTAATCGCGCCAAGGTCGAGCAGATATGTGCCTAACCATACGAGGTGACTCGCCACGCGGCTTAGTTCGCCCATGATGACGCGAATCACTTCGGCGCGCGGCGTGGTCTCGACATTGGCGGCGCGTTCCAGCAGTTTGGCCCAACCCCAATTGTAATTGACCGGAGACAGATAGTCCATACGGTCAGTGTAGGGCAGGAACTGCACGTACTGACGCTTCTCCGCGAGCTTTTCCGTGCCGCGATGGCTGTAGCCCAAGTGACAACGGCCGCCCAACACGCGCTCGCCTTCGACATGCAACAGAATTCGCAGTACACCGTGCGTGGACGGATGCTGCGGGCCCATGTTAAGGAAGAAGTCGCGCTTGGGAGTATCGCTCTGGCCGAGCTTCATCGCTTCCTTGACATCAATCTCGGGAATTTCGACCGTGTCTTCCGGAATGACAATCGGCGCGCCGTGGAAGTCCTTGCGCAGCGGGTGGAAATTCGTAAAATGCGGCAGGAGAAGCGGACGCGGATGCGGATGGTCGGTAAAGGTAATACCGAACATGTCGAAGATCTCGCGCTCGTACCACTCCGTTCCCGCATAAATAGAGGAAAGCGTAGGCAGCGTCGCCGTTTCGCGTGAGGTCGTCGTGCGCAGTTTCACTCGTGGGCCACCCGCGTGCGGCTTGAAGAGATAGAGCACATCAAGGCCGGGTTGGCGATCCACCCCGACCATCGTTTCAAACGCATAGTGCTCGCTCTTCAACTGCGATGCGACGCCGCTCAGCTTTTCCGGCGCGACATCAATATCCAAATCCATTCCGGTCTGCGCATAGTTCAAATCCGCACAGGCCGTCGCGCCCGCTTTGGTGAGGCGCTCGATCAGCTCTGCGTGTACCGAAACCGCAGGGGTTTCCGGCACGGCCGCAGAGACATCAGATTCAGGAGGCATTTGTTTGTCCGGACTTAATCTTCTCTTGCAATTCGATAATCGCATGGATCAATGCCTCTGGCCGCGGCGGGCAGCCGGGCACAAAAACATCAACCGGAACGATCTTTTCGACACCTTGCAAGACGGCGTAATTATCTTCTTGATCGAACGGGCCACCGCAAATCGCACACGAACCGAGTGCAATCACCCATTTCGGCGACGGCATCTGGTCGTACAGACGTTTGATAATCGGGGCCATCTTAAGATTCACCGTGCCGGCGACGATCATCAGATCGGCTTGGCGCGGAGAATTGCGAAACACACCGGCGCCGAAGCGGTCGGTGTCATAACGGCTGGCGGATGCGGCCATCATTTCGATTGCACAACAGGCAATGCCGAATGTTAGCGGCCAGAGCGAATTGGCGCGTGCCAAATCGAGCGCCTTCTGTAACGGCAGAAAACGCACTATCGGCGGAATCTGCTCGTCCTTTTCGAGTTCGGTGTCGGGCTGACCGACGTTGGGGGTCTCGTTCACTTCGCTCATGTTATTGCCACTCCAGTACTTTCTTCTTCAGCGCATAGACCAAAGAGAGACTTAGGATCACCAGAAACAAGCCGACTTCAATGACAGGCAGCCAGCTGTCCCATGACCGCAACACGACGACGCAGGGAACGATGAACGCGGTTTCCACGTCGAAGGCCATGAACACCAGCGCATATATGTAGTAGTAGGCGCGCAGCTGAACCCAGGCTTCGCCGATAATCGGCTCACCGCTTTCATATGTTTCGCTGCGGAACCGGCCTTTGCTGCGCGGTGCAATCAGATAGGGGAGCAAGACCAACATCGCGCCAAAGCCGATGGTGCCAATGCCCATTGAAAACGGAATAATATCGTGCAGAGCTTCCATCATACGGCGTTCGCTCGTGCTTTCGGAGGCAGGTTGGATAAATACTCTTGCATGGCTCGCGCGGCTTTGCGGCCCGCGCCCATGGCCAATATAACTGTCGCCGCACCACTCACGATATCGCCGCCGGCATAGACGCCGGGCTTGCTCGTCGCGTTGGTGTCGGGATCTACCTTAATTGTACCCCACTTGGTTAATTCCAAATCGGGCGTCGCTTTCGTCAATATCGGATTCGGAGCATTACCGACCGCGACGATAACGGCATCGCACTCCATCTCAAACTCAGAGCCCGGCACTTCAACCGGTTTTCTGCGGCCCGATGCATCGGGCTCGCCGAGTTCCATGCGGATACACCGAATGGCGCGCACACGGTGTTCGCTGTCGCCCAGCACTTCAACCGGATTGCAGAGCAGGTTGAAGTCGATTCCCTCGGCTTCGGCATGATGCACTTCTTCCTTGCGGGCAGGAAGCTCATCATGCGAACGACGATAGACGAGCGAGACCTTGGCTTGATTCAGTCTTTTGGCCACACGCGCCGAGTCCATTGCGGTGTTGCCGCCGCCGACGACGACCGTGTGCTTGGCGTGCAGAATCGGCGTGTCGTATTCGGGGAAGCGCGCCGCACCGAGCAAATTAATGCGCGTCAAGAATTCGTTGGCGCTGAAGACGCCGATGAGATTCTCGCCGGGTACGTTGAGCATCTTCGGCAAACCTGCGCCCGTGCCAATGAAAATCGCGTCGTAGCCTTCTGCGAACAATTCATCCAACGTTACGGTCACACCGACGACGACGTTGTACTCAAACTTGACGCCGAGCCGCTGAATGTATTCGATTTCCGAGGCGATAATTTCACGCGGCAGACGAAACTCCGGAATACCATACGCCAGCACTCCCGCGGGACGATGCAACGCTTCAAAAATCGTCACATCGTGACCAAGCTTGGCCATATCACCCGCAACTGTTAATCCCGCCGGACCTGCACCCGCGACGGCAATGCGGCGACCCGTGGATTCGACAGTCGTTTGCGACGTCACCTGCTTATGCATGCGCTCCCAATCGGCGACATAGCGTTCCAGATTGCCGACGGCGACGGGATCATGGCGAATGCCTTCGATACAGAGCGACTCGCATTGCTCTTCCTGCGGGCAAACACGACCACACACGGCAGGCATTGAATTAGAAGCGCGCAGCGTATCGGCAGCATCCTGCAAACGACCTTCGCGAATTTCGCGCAGAAACTTCGGGATATTAATATTGACCGGGCAGCCCGACACGCACTTCGGATTCTTGCAATCCAGGCAGCGTTCCGCCTCGGCGCGCGCCTGCTCTTCGGTATAGCCCAGCGGCACTTCAGCGAAACCGCGCACGCGCTCTTGCGCGTCGCGCTCCGGCATCGGCACACGCGGCGGATGGGATTTGAGATTACGCTTCTGCTCGGACATTCTTCATCGCTTCGGTCAAATGACATGCATGCGCGTGCTCGACCGCTTCGTGCTCTTCATGCACGTAAGAACGGTTGCGGAGCAGCAGCTCTTGAAAATCCACTCCATGAATATCGAACTCGGGGCCTTCGACACACGCAAAGCGCGTGGTTTTGTCCACCGTCACACGGCAAGCGCCGCACATCCCCGTGCCATCCACCATAATCGGATTCAACGAAGCGAGGCCAGGAATATTCCACTTGGCCATCACACGCGACGTCGCACCCATCATCGCCACAGGACCCACAACGATGCCGAAATCAAACTTCACACCGCTGTCGCTCCACTGGTGCAAAACATCCGTCACAAAGCCTTGCTGACCTGCCGTGCCGTCGTCCGTGCAAATGCGCACTTCGTCGCAAGCAGCGCGAAACTCGTCCACAAGAATGAGGAGATTCTTCGAACGCGCGCCGATAATCGCATGCACCTTATTACCCGCAGCTTTGGCGGCCTTAGCAATGGGAAGCAGCGGAGCCGCGCCGACACCGCCACCGACAACGAGCAGATTACCCCAATTCTGCATGTGCGTCGGTTGGCCGAGCGGGCCGACGATATCCAGAATCGAACTGCCCTCAGTGTAGTGGGCGAACTCTTCCGTGGTCTTGCCCGCTTCCTGCACAATCAGACGAATCAAGCCGCGTTCTTTGTCGGTTTGCACAACCGTAAGGGGCACGCGTTCGCCGTGCTCATGCAAACGCAGAATGACAAATTGCCCGGCGGCATGCTTGGCGGCCACGCGCGGCGCTTCGACCCAGTAGTCGTGAATGCGGTCCGCAAGTTGGCGGTGCGAATGTATGAGATGACCGGATGACATTAGGCGGTTTCGGTGACCAGTTCAGAACGCGGAATGGGAACTACTGTCTCAACGACTTCCCAGCCGACACGGAAGGCCTTGAGGTTCCGCTCGACGGTACCCGCCGGAGCATTTTGCTCAATGGTCTCAATCATAGCTTCCTGCGGTATGACGTTCGTCAAACGACAGAAAATGCCCAGCGAAACCGCGCTCGTGTAAACAGGCTTTTCCACTGTCTGCTTCGTGATCTGAATAATCGGAATCGGGTAGATCATTTGCGGACCGGGCGTCATCTTCGAAACCAGATTGGGGTCAATCACCACAATCGTATCGTCGCGCAAGCTCTTGGCGAAATAGCCCCAGGCGGTTTGCGCAAGACAGAGAAAGAAGTCAATGCTCGTCAGACGCGGATAGCCAATCGGCTTGCTGTCAATCAGCACGTCCACGCTCGTGGGGCCGCCGCGCACTTGCGCAGTGTAGGTCGGACTTTGGAGCGCGTTCAATCCCATATTATGCGCCGCGAGCGCGACCCATTCTCCGGCGAGAATATTCCCCTGCCCGCCGACTCCGGCGAAGCGAATCTCAGTTCTCACTGGGTTCTCCTCCCTGCCCTTCGCGCTTGGGCTTCATGGCTTCAGCTTCGGCAATCTTCCGGGCGGCGTCGCGCACGCGCTGCTGCGCGTGGTCTTTCAGCTTGTGGTACTCTTCGCAGTACTCCGGACGATCCGCTTTGTGCAAAAGACCAATCTTGTATTTGCCAACCCGTTCTTCCGGCGATAATTTCTCCCACTGCGTGGCCATCACTGCGTTGGACGCGATATGCTCAACCAACTCCGCTGGATCGGGATGCTGATTGCGTCGGCCATACTGCGTGTGGCAATTCGACATGACTTCAATCACAGCGAAACCCTTGTGCGCCATGCCGTTCTTGATCAGGCGCTCAAGGAAGATGCCATTGGCAACGTGACCACGGGCCACATAGGTCGCACCAGCGGCCATCGCCAGCTCGCACAAATCAAAACCGGGATCCACCACACCGTACGGTGCCGTCGCTGCGCGTGCGCCGGTCGGAGTCGTTGGCGAGAACTGTCCACCCGTCATGCCGTAGATTTCGTTATTGACGATTACGAGGGTGATGTCAATATTGCGGCGGCAAGAGTGAATGAAATGATTGCCGCCAATCGCCGCCGTGTCACCGTCGCCGGCCATCACAACCACCTTCTTGTCCGGCGCGGCCATCTTGAGGCCCGTTGCAAACGTCAACGCGCGGCCATGCGTGGTATGCAGCGTGTTCATGTTCACATAGCCCGGCGCGCGTGACGTGCAGCCGATGCCGGATACGAATGCAGTCGTATCTTGATCCCAGCCGAGCAACTCCATCGCGCGAATCGCGGATTTCAGAACGATGCCGATGCCGCAGCCCGGACACCAGATATGGGGCATAAGTTCCGGCCGGAGCCAGAGCGAATAATCAAAGGCCACGATGCACCTCGCGAATCTTGTCTAAAACCTGTTGCGGTTCAATCGGAACACCACCGACACAATTGACTCCGTGCAATTTCACGTCACGGCGCATCGCAGCGCGCTCAACTTCGCCGCGCAGCATGCCCATATTCATTTCAGGAACGATAACCGCACGCACTTTGTCCACCAGAGTGCGTATCGTTTCAGTCGGGAACGGCCAGAATGTGATAATACGCATCAGTCCGGCCTTGATACCTTCGGCACGGGCGATGTCCACGGCTTCCTTGGAAGCACGGCCCGGTGAGCCGAAAGTGATAATCGCGATATCCGCGTCGTCCAGCATGTAACTCTCGTTGCGCTCGATTTCACTTTGGCGCAATTCAATCTTGTTCACTAAGTGCTCGATACCGCGCTGAATAACTTCCGGCGTGGTCGTGCCGAAGCCCTTTTCGTTGTGCGATAGCCCGGTGATATGAATGTGGTGGCCTTGATAAAAATCGTGGAAAGGCCGGAAGCTGTTTTCTGCAAACCGTTCCAAATACCACGAGCGCGGATGCACCGGGCCAAGATCGTCGTCGGACGGTATCGTAAAGCTCTCGGTCGTATGCGCGATAATTTCGTCAATCAGCAATATCACCGGCGTGCGGAACATCTCCGAGAGATGAAAAGCGCGTACGGTTTCACGATAGAGCTCTTCCGGGTAGCCCGGAGTCAATGCAATAATCGAGTGATCGCCATGCGTGCCCCAGCGGGCCTGCATGACATCGGCCTGTGCCGGTGCCGTCGGTGCGCCGGTCGAAGGGCCGCCGCGTTGCACATTAACAAGTACACACGGCGTTTCGGTCATGATGGCATAGCCCAAGTTCTCTTGCTTGAGCGAAAATCCGGGACCACTGGTCGCCGTTAATGCCTTGGATCCGCCCAGCGAGCCGCCGACCACAGCACCCATCGCGGCGATTTCATCTTCCATCTGAAGAAAAACGCCGCCCGTTTGCGGCAAGCGCAACGAAAGCAAAGCGGCAATTTCCGATGACGGAGTTATCGGGTAACCGGCGTAGAAATTACAACCGGCCCGCAATGCGGCTTCGGCGATGGTCTCGTTCCCGGCCCAGAATACGCGGTTGTTCAATTTCATTTCTTGCCCCCCTTCTCTTTGCCGGGTGCAAAAACAGAAATTGCGAAGTCCGGACATTCCGCTTCGCAAATTCCACAGCCGTTACACGCTTCCATATCCGTGACCTTCACGATCACGCCTTCCCAGCGGTCCGGGGACTCTACCATTGAAAGGGTCTTGGTGGGGCACAAATCCACACAGATGCGGCACCCTTTGCACCACGTCTCGTGCACCAACAACTTGAATTGCCCGTTTGCAGAGGTTGTCTCTACAAGACTCATTTCCGTTCCTCGCCGATCAAATCGCCTGTTCATTGTTGTCGGCTGAGGAATCTGAAAATTCGAGCGATTCACACCAACCGTGCATTTTCATGCTGTTAACAATGTACCAAGCATGTACAGGAGTTGCAACCTGAGTGTAGCAATGTCACTGAACTCGCCGCCCCGCGAATTGACTGAAAAGTGTCGAGTATGTGGTGCTTTAGAATCGGACTTGGCCGGGAATATTCTATATTGGCGAGGCATGCTTGTAAAAAAGGGTGCATGCCATTCCTCCTTATCGCGCAGTATTCTGCTGATTCGTTGAGAAATGCACTGAATCTTCCCCAGAGGGTCAGATTTGGAGCCTGTTGTCGCTTTTTTGCTGTTTATCGCGGCCTTCTGTGCCTTTGTCACTTGACTTTGATGGATAAGTTGCCGAATTTATATGTGAAGTTTTTCACATGGGAGAACCGACAAATGTCGGCGTGTGGAAGACCGTGGTTTCAACTCTTTCTCGAATGACCAAGCCGGTTCGATCGGAACGCCGCGCCCTGGTGCGGCGACTCGATCAAAATGATGTGCGGACAAGTTGTCCGTTTATAATAAAACCCCGTGATGCGCACTTAGCATCACGGGGTTTCTTTTTGTGCACTTGACTATCGTTGTTTCTGCGAGTTTTAGAGAATGGACGAATGCTCTGATCAGTCGCGAAACGGTTTGTCACGCATACTTACATAGAATTAAGCCAGACTTTCCGACATGAAAGCCAAATATCAAGTTCTACTTACATTATTGGTTGCTCTTGTGTTCTTCGCCGTAAGTTGTTCCGAGGATGACAACGGCACGACGCAAAGCAATCCTCTCGCGGGCGATTGCATCGGCTGCCATACCGACGATGCTAAGTTGCAAGCTACTGCTGAACCCGACACCTCGGAAGCACCGGAAAACCCCGGCGAAGGCTGAGGCGGAAGCGTCTCGCCGTTGGCGGGATGGCAAAAAGTACATTTGAACGGTGCCGGATATGAACAGTTCAGGCAAAGCGATCACGGCTTCGACTGCGTCATTTGTCATGGTGGGCAGCGCGGCGAGTTGCCTAAAGATGATGCGCATGCCGGAATGGTTGCCGATCCGTCATGGGGCAGCGAAAACGTCTGCGCGCGATGCCATGATGCGATTGCACACAATTTTGCCACATCGAGTCTCCATGCGACGATGAAGGGTTATCACACCTTCTTCGAGGAGCGCACGGGCCGGACGATTGACTCCGATCCTGCCATTCGCGCGAAATTCGATGCGCAGTGCAACAAGTGCCATGCGACGTGCGGCGAATGCCACATCAGCCGGCCCAATTCCGTCGGAGGTGGTTTCATCGCGGGACATCAGATTCGCAAGTCACCCGACCTCACCAATCAGTGTACGGCCTGTCACGGCAGCCGCATCGGTGATGAGTATCAAGGCCGCAATGAAGGCTACCGCGCCGACGTACACTATGTGCCAAACGCGATGAACTGTGTCGCTTGTCACGATGCCGACGAAATGCACGGTGATGGTACTCCCTATCCGTATCGTCATGCCGTTCGCAACGGAGCAAGTTGCCGCGATTGTCACGAAGTCACTGCCGAACAGAACGAATACCACGCTGCTCATGGTAGCAATTTCTCTTGCCAGGTGTGCCACTCACAGGACTATAAGAATTGTAACGACTGCCACGCCGGAACGGGCATCTCCGAGCCGAGTTACATGCAATTTAAGATTGGCCGCAATCCCCTGCCGCAAGACCGCGATGCGGAGATCGTCGTGCTGCGGCATGTTCCTGTCTCCGAGAATACCTATTCGTCTTGGGGCGTAGCCACTGTGAACTACTCGGCGCTGCCCACATTCAAGTATGCGTCGCCGCACAGTATTCTCAGATGGACTTCGCGAACGCAGGTCCCCGAAGGACAATCGTGCGGCTCCGCGTGCCATAATACACCGGACAATGGCGGCTGGTTCCTGCGGCAAAGCGATTTAGACGCCATGACCTCCGCGAATGAGCGCATCGCCAATCAGCAACTGATTCTTCCGAACGGTCCGCCACCCTGGACTGCACAACAATAGATAACCGATTGCAACCCAAATACATTCTTTGAGGTAATCAAATCATGACGAAAATCGTACGCTACCTGCTTCCCTTCATGCTGGCCGCCAGCCTTTCCATCTTCCTCGGCTGTTCTGAAGATGATGACGACAGCGGCCCGACCGGCCCGGACACCGGCGCTCTTCAATCTGATATGTCCGATATCGGCGACGCCTACTTGACCGGGGGTATTAAGATCATCACTGCCGACGCTCTGTTCGCTGACATCACAAACTCCGTCAATCTGTTCATGATTGACTTCCGCAGTGCAACCGACTACGGAACTGCAGGTCACGTCGCCAATACCGTGAATTGGACGCTGGCCAATTTGCCGGACAATCTGGCGCAGATTCCCGCAGGCGCCAAAGTCGTCTGCATTTGCTACAGCGGCCAAACGGCCGGCTGGGCCTGTTCGTTCCTGCGGATGAAGGGCTATGATGCCTACAGCCTCAAGTGGGGTATGTGCGGCTGGACGGCCGACACCACGGTCAATCTCAAGAAGTGGGACAACGTCGTTCCGAACAACGGCACCCTCGAAACCACGAACAATCCGCTGACCACCGAATACGACTATCCGGAACTGGTTTGCAATGCGAGCGATCCGCTGGAAGCCATTGTCGAAGAGTGCAATCAACTGTTTGACGGCGGCACGAAGAACATCTCGGCCAACGACGTCTTTGCCAACATTAATGATGGCAACGCGGACAATAATCCATTCCTGCTTTGCTATTGGGCCGAAGGTCCGTACAACCTCGGCCACATTCCGGGTTCGTTCCGGTTTGAGCCGGGCACTCTGGGCTATCTTGAAAACTTGAAGTACTTGCCGACGGACAAGCAGATCGTTGTCTATTGCTACACCGGTCAAACCTCCGCGCAGGTGTGTACGTACTTGAACATGCTTGGCTACAACGCCTACTCGATGCTGTTCGGCATGAATGCGGTCACCGATCGTGACGACATTCTGGGTGCGAACAACTATCACGCTCCGGCGACCAACTACCCAGTGGTTTACGGCGGTTAACGAACCTTGACCCCATTCTGAACGAAGGCTTCGGCTTGAGTTCGGGATGTGCAAGGCGGCGAACCGAATCCTCCCCGTCGGTTCGCCGCTGATTTTTTTTCGATAAAGAGCGGGCTCAGGAAATCCTGAGCCCGCTTCATATTGAGAGATCCCAAGCTTGATGCGCCCCTTTCTACTTTTCATCCGGCAGGTCTTCTGGCGGAAGCAGGAGCAGCGGCTGGCCGAGATGCTTAGCGTATGTATCGAGCACTTCCAAGCCGTATGGTTTGCTCTCACTGGCAAGCGGTTCCACGGGAATCATGCCGAGCTTGAATGCCAGCATTCCCAGAGGCGACGACGGCGCAAATAGGCGGTCGAAGTTGATTAGGCCTGCTCGTGGGTACTCCTCAATTCTCAGTTTCTCATGCTTCGATATTCCGGCGGTCTTGCGAGCATGCTCGATAGCGTCTTCCATGCCGCCGATTTCGTCCACCAACTTGCGATCCAAAGCGGCAGGACCACTCCAGACGCGGCCCTGTGCAATCGCTTCGACTTCTTCGCGCTTCATACTGCGGTCTTCGGCGACGCGGCCTACGAAATCGTCATAGTGACCGACGATCATCTTCTCGACGCGCACACGCTCTTCATCCGTGATTGGGCGGTTCGGCACTTCGAGTCCAATCAGCGGCAACTCGACGCCCGCACCGAGATCTGCATGCTTGCCGATTTGCGCCTTGTCAAATGTCAAGCCCGTTTTTTCGGTCAGCCCGTCATTCCACAACCAACCGGCAATCACACCGATCGAACCTGTGACCGTGAACGGCGTCGTATAGACGTAATCCGCAGGCGCGCTCAACCAATAGCCACCAGAAGCAGCCACACGGCCCTGTGAGACAATCATCGGTTTCTCTTTAGAGACTTCCCGCATGCCATCCGCCACCCAATCTGATGCCAGACCATCTCCGCCCGGCGAATCCACACGCAGCACGACCGCTTTGATATCCTTGTCTTCGGCCAGTTTCTTCAACAGACGCGACGTGTAACGCGCGCGAATGCCCGTGTCGAGGTCGCACGCTCCCAGCGCGTACACTACTGCCACGCGCGGATGCTCGCCCCAATAGGGATCACTCTGATCGTCCTCACCCAGCTTGTTCCGTTCGACGAAATGCGCGGACTTGCCAGTCGCCTGCTCGATAATCTCTGAGGCGTCGTCCCAACGGCCCAGCGTATCCACGAAGCCGAAGCGCTCGGCCTCGTGCGCCGTGATGAAACCCAGCGAGTCCATCGCCATTTGAATCGAATCGGCGCCAATGCCAAGTTCATCCGTCAATGCCCGCGACCACTCGCGGTGGAAATCCTCCAACAGCGCCATGCGCTGCTCGCGATCCTTCTCCGACATGTCCTTGCGCGCTAACGATTCGAACGCGGACTTGTATGTGAAATAGCGCCACTCTTCGACGCCGATTCCGAGCTTCTCGAACATGCCCTTGTAATAGGTATGCCCGGTCAACCAACCGATACCGTCCATCATTCCCAGCGGATCCATCCACGCGAAATCGGCTTGTGTCAGCAGGTAGGTCTGCGTCATGTTGGGGCGATCCACATACATATAGACCTGCTTGCCGCTGGCACGAAACGCGCGTAGTTTCTCAGTCAATTCCCACGCCAATGCACGCGGAGCCTCAAAGCCCGACAGGTTCAACGCAACTCCGCGAACGGAGCGATCTGCCTGAGCCTTGTCAATTAGCTCGTACATTTCAAGCAGCGTGTGACGACCGGAATCCAAGTAGCGCGACTTTTGATAGGTCAACACGCCTTTCATGCCCAGCGCGACGATGTTCTTGTCGCGGTCAATATACTGCTGTGCCTTGAAGCCCGGCTCGACACCGCCGATACGAACGGCGTAGCTCGTGTACCGGCGTTCGTCATCGTTGTCATAGTGCGGCGTTAGGTGAAAGCTGCTGGCATCCACACTGAATCCGACACCAAGCGAGAACCACGGCGCGGGTGCGTCCGGATACAGCTTCGAGACTTTGCCCGCGATGCGAATGCCATTGAGCGGCATCACTTCGGCACCGAATCCCCACTGCATTGTGCGTGGACTGTCTTTATCGTTCGCGGCGAGATCGCCAAACAGTGTCAACCGGTGTGAACCGCCCAGCGGTCGCAAGCCGAGATCCACTTGTCCTTGTGCGCGGCCGTTGCGCAACCCAAGGGTCCACGCGCTGCCGATGGAAACGTACTTGTAGGGACGCATGATGTTGCCCAGCGTCACATAGTGCTGGCGCATGTCGCCGGACGGCTCGCCTTTTGACCAACCGTAGGAGAGTCCCCAACTATCGGCACGCGATCCGCCTGCCATCGCAAGTTGATAGTCGTCTATGTACTCAAAGTCGTCGCCGTGCGATACCAACGAGCGGCGCATCGAGGCACCGAATCCGTGCCCGCCCGCATGAATACCCCAATTGTCGAGGCGCTTGCGCGCGCTGTTGCGGTCGTCCCAAGTGAAAACCGCTTCGGAGCGCGACATCGTCGCCCAGCCCGCAGGGTTCCAGAACGAACCGAGCGCGCCCATATAAGCGCCGGGCGTAGAGGCCGTATTGAGGATGCCTTCGCCATAATTCAAAAGCTTCGGCGGTAAGCTCTCCGCCAAGGCAATCGTGGCAAATAGGAGTGATAGTAATTTGGTGGTGTAACGCATGTGCGCATTAGGGATTGCAGACGAGGAGTGAAACAGTTCGTAAAAGGCTCAAAGAGGGAATGATTGTGTGCGGCTGCGGGTAAGTGTTTGTTATTGGGTTCAATCCTAACAAATGTCGAAACGAGAGTTTCTTGAAAACAAACGCTTGACATTTGCCATGCGAAAGGATTCACAAACTGCTTGTGGTAACAGAGTATGTGGCATTATTATTGAACGCATGGGCAACGCATTTAGTTCCCGGGCGGGCCTAACAACAGGACATTCAAGCAAATGACAGTATGTCCAGCTTTCGCCGGCATGCCTGAGAAATTCCCGCGTTGATTTCTCAAGATGCAGTCTTGAATTAGGGTATTGCGATCACCAGATCAATCCGGCGGTTCAGTGCCCGGCCACGGGCGGTTTCGTTCGTGGAAATCGGCGCACTTTCGCCTTTGCCGACTGTCGTCACTGGAATCTCGGATTTAAGTTCCTCTTTGAGTGCTTGACCCACAGCGGCGGCGCGTTTCTCGGAAAGCTCTAAATTGGAGCTTTCAGAGCCTTCGTCGTCCGTATGGCCTTCTACGCTGATGCCAGTGACTTCGGGGAAGACGCCGATCGCTTCGGCGGCCTTCTTTAGGATAGAGCGCTGATCCTTGCCAATTGTTGCTTGACCGCTGGCGAATTTCAAGCCGTAGAGGTGGATGACGATATGACCCTCCATGGCCTGATAGACCACGGCGTCGCCCGCATCGAAAGCTGTCTGTGCCAAATGTGCCCGCTGTGCAGTCATCTCGCGTTTGCGCAAGCGGTTGACTGCCACGTCACGCTCAACTTGAATATCGAGCATGCGCTGTTCCATCTCAGCTATGCGGTTCTGTTGATCGGCGAGACTCGACTGCATTTCCGTCAGGGATTGTTCCATGCTCTGCCGCGCCGTGCCAAGCACATAGTTGATGGAATCCTGCACGGCGACCTCGCGAGCAAGACGGCGCTGAAAGACAGCGCGCATCTGCTCCGTGGCCGCAGCTCCGCCATCGGCAAACGAAAGCGAATCGCCCCAAGCCAACGCGAAACCTTCCAACAGGTCATCATAAGGAAGCAGGAGTTCTTCATAAGGCGCACGGGCGCTCAAAGAACGGTTCACGAATTTTGATTGACCCAATGCATGTCCAGCGAGCAAAATAGCTTCGGCCGCAGACAACCGCGATTCGTCAAGCTTCTCCTGCGCCAGTTCCGATTCCGCCCGGGTTAGCGCTTGCTGCGCACGCGCATAAAGCGTCGGGAATTGCACATCGGCGCCGGACTGTTTGGCAGCTTCAAGCTTCGTTCGCGCGCCAGCCAATATGCCATCACGCAGCGACTCGCGGCGGGCCGCAAAGTACTGCTGCGCCAGCAGATCGCGCAAGCCGTCCACTTCTACATCATCTCCGGTCTCTATCTTAGTCGTCATGTCGAGCAGGGCGCGCTCGGCCTCCTGCCAAGCCGAAGACTTGCGCTCCGCCGCGCCGGCCGCTATTGCTGCCTGACGGGCCTCAACGACGTTGCGCAGCCGCTCTTGCGCGACGTCTTTGTGCGCGTACGCCGTCTCGATGCTCTCTAAAGCGCTGTCGAGATTCACACGCACAATTGTCTCGGCATTTTTGTCGTGCAACTGAGCACGCGCACTATGAATGGATTCGGCAACTTGAGCCATGCGCCGCGGCGACCAGAGTTCCAGTTCATCCGATACGGCGTGGGCATAGGACGAGTCTGCGTCCGCCAGCAGGTCTTCCACGGACACGGCCGGTTGAGCAAGCATCGGGGATGCCAACCCAAAAACAACAATCCCGAGACTCAAAAGTGCTTTGATCATGCTATTTTGAAGTGCTACTTTTTCATTAACACGGGCACGACATCATCATAGCGCACCCAGCCTGCGCGCATGCCGACTTTGGTAATCGTCGCGCCTTCTTCTATCGGTATTAACGGAGCATCCAGCAAGTCCATCGCCTTGCGCGAGCCTTGAACGCTGACTTGCACACGCGCAAAACAGAGCTTGCCGCCGCACTCCCAATCGTCATCCTGAATCTTGCTCTTGCGCTTTTTCCACTCCTCGGTCGGCATGGCCGCTTCGATGCCTTGCGTGGACAACAGCTCTATCCAATCGCCGACACGCGCGAACGCTTGCGCGGGGCGGTTGGCTTCAAGCGGAAAGAAGTCGTCACCGACATAAGCGAGACCCTCTTTCGTATCAAACGTCACAAATTTCAGCCAGGTCTTCATGCGGGACGCATAGGCGTCCGTCTGCCAAACCCAGGGCGTTTTGTCGCGCGGCCAAATGCACACGGCCTGTTCCGTACTCAGCAACAGATTATCATTCCACAGATCAACGTTCAGCAGCGTGTCGCCGGGAATGCCGAAACCTTGCGGATTCACAACAAACAAGTTGCCAGTCGGAATTGAGTAGGCAATCAGTTTTCCGCCGTTGGCTTCGCCGATTGCGGAACAATAGACAAAAACCGTATCTTCGCGCACCCCCACCCAACGCGGCGTGATGTCGCGCAACTCGGGTGAATAGACACGGCCAAAAGTCTCAGTCCTCGTGTCGAACCACCCGAGGCCGGACACTGGGTCCTGCCCGCGTCCATGAAAAGCCAGCAAGCCAAACCACACGCGCTCGCCCGCTGCTGCCAGCGGCCCCAATTCTTCGATCACTTGCTCACGTGGAATGCCGGGAAGCTTCCACGCATCCGATAGAGCTTTCAGCGACTGATCATTGGGCGGCGGAATAATCTTGTCCGAGTGCCCATAAGCATCCTGTTTGACCAGACCGTCCCCGCGCATGGGATTACAGGAGTACGTCGCGTTGCCGACAATCGCGATGCAGTTCCGGCCTCCGCCCGGATTGGTCGGGATCTCCATCGAGTCGCGCGGCACCGTGAACATCGCTCCGGCCCCCGCTGAATACACGGCCACCCAATCCGAATTGGCGAAATAGACCTTGTTGTCGCGGTAGGAGATTTCGGGGAATGAGACGAGGACGCTCTGGCGTTCGAGCGATGCACCAAACGCCGAAGCGGATAGCAGGAAGATGAGCAGCAGTTCGCGCATCAGGTGAAGAGTGAGGGACCTTGTCCGACACCGCCGAAGTAGTTTTGGAGCAGCGTGCGCAACAGCATCACGGCAATCAGCGCGAGAACCGTGCGGAACATTCCGATGCCGAGACCGAGCCAGAGGATGAAGAAATTCACCACGGCGACCAGCGCGCTGGAAATCCAGAAATCAGGCAGCACGGCGTTCATGCCGCCGGACACGAAGGCCAATGCCAGCACGACAAACATCACGCGCAAAAAGCCGGGCTGCTCTTCGCGCTTGGCAAGGAGCGTACAGGCAAGGTAGTAGAGCAAAGCCTCTACCACGAGCTGAAGGAAGTTCATGGCCGGAAAAAACTGAAAAATGAAATGAGGCGTGCTACGGCAGGTAGAGCACGCGGACGGACTGCGGTGCGGCATCGGGAGCCGCGAGTTCGATCAGGTAATTGCCGGCAGAATGGCCGGCAAAATTGAGAGATACTTGTGTGGATGATGTGCTCAGAGCTTGAGACGTGACCATCCGGCCCAACACGTCAAAGACGCGCAACTCGGCTGGCGCACGCAACGGCGTTTGCCAAGTGACGGTCGTGGTGCCGTTGAACGGATTGGGATAAGCACCGAGTGTGAACGAAGTCGGCAGCAGCGGTGGTTCTTCGCCTGAAAGCGGTGAGTTCTCCATGACCGTAACGCCGCTCGCCGTGCCGACAAGAACGTATTGCTCATTGGCGGAGACCGCGACCGCATTGACGGATGCGGGAGCTTGTGCCGAAGACGCGAACTGCGGGGTGTTGCCAGTTTGATAAAGATACTCGACGCTGCCGGTGGACAGGCCGATGACAGAGAAATTATCGCCTGAAGCAATTCCACGGATTTGTGCTGCGGCACCGTATTGCCCGGCGAGCGTGTAGTTGCTCTGGTGCAGAGACGTGAACTGAAGATTCTGGGCAAAGCTCACGTAGCTGTCGCCCAGTCCGACGCTCGTGTACTCCGCCGAGCCGAAGTTGTCCGTTTCGCTCAGAGACACGTTCCCCTGATTGATCGTCCACGTGAGTTCAAAGGCTCCGGTCAAACCGGCGCAGTGAATCTTGCGGGCAGCAGCATCTATCTCGATCTTGTTCGCCGCGCGGCCGTAAGCCGTCAAAAGATGCGGATTGTCCGGATTGCTCAGGCCGAACAGCGTAACATTCAGGCCCGTGGCTGCCGCCAGAAATGTATCGCCAGCGGCCACATCCACGATCGGAGCCGCCGCTTGGACATTGCGCACCCAATCCGGTGCAGAGGGCGTGCTGATGTCCACCACCACCACACCGTTGGTCTGCCCGGCGCCGTAAGCATAGTTTCCTCGTACGGTTACGCCCGAAATCGTCCCGACTCCCGGGGCGACTTGGCCGACCACCGCGGGGGAAGACGGGTTTGCGAAGTTGATGATTGCCAATGAGTTCTGACCCACTGCCACCGCCGAGTTGCCTGAAACTGCTACATCCTGACGGGGAGTCAGAGGAACGCTTCCGCGAACCGCGAGGTACTGTGCGAAAGCGGAAGCTGCACCGAGCAACAGCAACGCGGCGGAGATTAGCGTACGAAGCATGGTCATTTCCTCAAAATATCAAAAAATACAACCTCTTGCAAGCACAAGTGGCCCCGGTCGGTGAAAGTTGCCGATTGTGAATCTGCGCCCGATTTTGTATATTTTCTGAACTTACGGGCGCAATTTGAGCCAAGATTCAAGTTGCAAGCCCCGTGACAAGCCCATCTTCACAGGCCGCCCCGCTTGCATCAATTTGTAGCCCGAGCTAAGACCGCATTGTTGCCCGCTATTCTGGCGGTCTCGACGGCGGCCATCTTCATACGTTCTGCGGATGTGCAGCCGTTATCGGCGGCGTTTTGGCGCAGCGGCTTCTGCGCAATTGTCTTCGCGCTGACGCTCTTTTGGCCATCGGTTCGTGAAGGCTTGCGGCACGTTGGTTGGAGCAAGGCGCTGAAGATCGGTGCAGCGACCATTGTGATTGCGGTACACCAGATTTGCTTCATCACCAGTCTTAGTTATACGTCCATTGCGGCCTCCACGTTTCTGACGTGCACGCAGCCGATATTCACGGCATTTCTTGGTTATTTGTTTCTGAAGGAATCCGTGAGTTGGCGCAGCCGGATTGCCATACTTGGCGCGGTCTTAGGTATGGGTGCGATTACCTTCGGCAGCGGAGACGGCGATGCGGCCTTCACCGGGAATCTCCTGGCGTTGGCGGCATCGGTGTTGGCGGCAATCTACGTGCTGTTCGCAAGAACGTTTCGCAAGACGACGCCGATTGTTCCTTTCATGCTGATTGTGCATGTCAGCGGCGCAACGTTTTTGTTCCTGCTCGCAAACATTGTTTCAATTCCGCTAACGGGATTTGACAACAAGAGCTGGATGGCGCTGTTTGCCTTGGCGATGATTCCCACTTTGGTGGGACACACACTGTTGAATTTCGCAGTCGGGCATCTACCGGCCTTTGTCGTTTCTTCTTCGATTCTGGGTGAACCGGTCGGCGCGACGCTATTGGGCTGGCTGATTTTCGGGGAAACACCGGCAGGATGGACATTAGGCGGCGCAGTGTTGATTGTGCTGTGCATTCTGATTGTGGTGCTCGAGCCGCGCGAAGTGAAGAACGAGACTGAATAGGAGTTCATGGATAACGTCGTATCATTAGAGCACGTTTCATTTCGCTACGGCAGCACAACGGCATTAGAAGATGTGTCGTTAAGCGTTGAGGCGGGAGTCTTTGTGGGACTGATTGGTCCTAACGGTGGCGGCAAGTCCACAATGCTTCGGCTGTTGTTGGGTCTGGAGGAGCCACACAACGGAACCGTGCGCGTGTTCGGGCAAAATCCTGTCAGCGACCACGATTGGCGGCGCAAGGTGGGGCATGTGCCGCAGCAGCGCGAATTTGCGCCGCGTTTTCCGGTCACCGCAGAGCAGGTGGTTTCCATGGGGCTATTGGCCCGCGGACTTCCCGCACGCACGGCAAACGAGGAACACGAGTTGACACACCGGGCGCTCGAACGAGTGGGCATGGGTGATCAAGCGCACCGTCCGTGGTGGGCCTTGTCCGGCGGGCAGAAGCAGCGCGTGTTGATTGCGCGGGCCATGGTGCATGAGCCGGAGTTGTTGCTGCTTGATGAGCCAACGGTCGGTGTGGATGCGCGTGGGCAGGATCAGATGAACACTTGGCTCGCGGAATGGCGGAAAGAACGAGCGTTAACGGTGATTTTGGTATCACATGACATCGGAGCGATATCGCCGATCTGCGACCGTCTGGCTTGCTTAAATCTGCAACTGCATTTCCACGACCGGCCCGAGCATCTCTCAGGCGAAGCGCTGGAAAAAACCTATGGATGTCCGGCGGAATTGGTGTTCCACGATCATTCCATGCCGCATCGCGTGGTGGGGAAACATGAACATTGAGTTGTGGCCGATGGTTTTGGCGGCGGTACTCTTGGGTATTGCTTGCGGCGCGCAGTCGTTTGTGGTTGTCCACCGCAGGCTGGCGTTTATGGGACACGGCGCGTCGCACGGGATGATCGCCGGTGTCGGGCTTGCGCTCTACATGCATTGGCCGGTGTTTCCCGTCGCGCTGTTGTCGGCGTTACTGTTCAGTTTGGGCGTGGGAATTTTGCCCAAGCGCGACGACATGAGTTCGGACAGCGCAATCGGTATCATGCTGTCGGCGGCGGTTGCGTTTGGTTTGCTTCTCGCGGGGGTTCATGAGCAGGTGCATGACGACTGCGGTGGCGGACACCTTGAAGAGTTCTTGGTCGGATCGCTCGATCAGGTATTTGTCGGTGACGTGTACTTTCTGGCAGCGCTCGCCCTGGGTGTATTGACGCTGCTTGCAGTCTATTGGCGGCAGATTCTGCTCTTTTTATTCGACCCTGAAGGCGCGCGCGTAGCCGGTCTGCAAGTGCGGGCGTTACATTTGGGAAGTCTGGCAATATTGGCCATCACGATTGCGCTGGCCATGAAGATCGCCGGTGTATTGTTAGTTGGTGCACTGATCATTATTCCCGGCGTCACGGCGGGTTTGTTGACGCAACGTGCCAGCGCGGTTGTGATCGGCGCGACGACGATGGGTGCGACCGCTGCAGCTATCGGGACAGTCGCTGCCGCGCAATGGGAGCTTCCGCCGGGGCCGATTATTGTCCTGCTGTTGTTTGGAGTGTTCTTGGTCGCCCGACTTTTTGCTCGCGGACGATAGTCGCGTGGGACTTTGCAACCTGAATTGCTGTTTGCAGGATTAATCCGTATTGCCGCCGTTCCTCTTCACTTTAGCCCCTGAGCGTAAACCGGTCATCTTGCTCGAAGACTGCGTGGTCGTGCGTGGGCATAAGGAAGTTTTGAAGAGCGTGTCGTGGCAGGTTGGCGCAGGCGATTTGGTCGTTATTAACGGCGCGGCAGGCTCTGGCAAGAGTACGCTGATTAAATTGTTGGCAGGCATTGTCAGCGCCAATTCGGGACGCGTGGAGGTTTTGGGTAAGGTTCCGGGCGCGACTTCGGATACAGAGCGCACCAAGTTTCGACGTGAGCTGGGATTGTTGCTGCCCGAACTTGACTTGATGGACGATGCGAATTGTCTGGAGAATGCGGTGTTGCCGCTGCGCATAGCAGGCGCGTCCAGCGCAGATTGGCACGCACGCGGAATGAAGACGCTGCTCGACTTTGAGTTGGGGCATCTTGCGCTGCAACGACCCGAAGCACTTTCGCCCGGTGAGCAGGCGCGTTTGAGATTAGCGCGGGCGCTGATTCACCGTCCTGCACTCGTGCTCGCGGACGAACCGTTTGCACAAACGGATGCCGGGAGTTTACAGGTTATGAAGGCTCGACTTGCGTTAGCGGCGGCCGAGGGTACTACCGTTGTGCTGGCAGGCGCAGAGTTGAGGGACGAAATTGCGGGTGCTCGACATTTTCGCTTAAGCGAAGGTCGGCTCCTGTGAGCTTGGCTTTGCAACAGGCGTGGCGGACGCTGCGTCACTCGCCGTTGGCGTTTGTGCTGACTGTTGTTCTGCTTGCGGCCGCGGCGTTCGTGCCGTGGTTCGCGCGCGGAGGATTCGGTAACCAGCAAGAGGCCGCGCCGGAAATTCCCTTCGAGTTTGAGTTGGCGAGCGGCCATGTGACTGCGCGTGATTCCATTGTAAACGCGTTGCGCAAGCTTAACAAGATTCAGGATCTCGTGACGCTGTCACCGGGAGACGTGCGGCGCGAAGTACTGGCGGAGTTAGGGGATTCGCTGGCTGATATACTGTCGGAGCGGGATTTTCCGGCAATTGTCCGGTTCAAATTGGCTGCAAGAAACGTTGCCGAACTTCAGACATTTGCGGCAAAATGGTCGCGGGCACCCGGAGTAGTGCGCGTGGTGTATCCTGAAGAGATTGCGTTGAACCGATTGCCTGAAGCGGGTGCGTCACCTGCCATGGATCGCACTAAGCTGTGGGTGATTGCGGGCACGAGTTGGGTGCTGGCGGGATTGTGCCTGCGCGCGGTTTTCTTGAGAAGACGCGCGACGTGGAGGCTTTTCATTTGGTTAGGTTGCAGCCCCGCGATGATGTTCTTCGTGCGGCTATGGTTGGGACTTTTTGTCAGCGTCTGTGCGGCTGTTGTGTGGTGTCTTGCTTCATTTGCCGCGAGATCGCCGATGGCTATTGAATACATGGAATTGGGTACTGGCCTGCTGTGGGCCGTTCTCTTGGGACTGACAGCCAGCCTGTGGCTTGTGGGTACCGGACGGCTTGAGGCCGAGGGGTGAAAAATTTCGCGCTTGACATTCGTGAGCGGATTTTGTACTTTCAGGGCCTTGTCTGCACCCATAGCTCAATTGGTAGAGCAGAAGACTCTTAATCTTTTGGTTCGGGGTTCGAGTCCCTGTGGGTGCACAAGCTAAAGCCCTGCTAAAACATTGTTTTGCAGGGCTTTTTTTATTTGGCGACTTTGTTCATTTGTTCATTCGCAAGTCCAGATTTTAGCAAGAAGCGTCCGGTAAACTGTCGCGTTTCCGGCGCAATTTTCTTGTTCTGCCTTGGTGGCCGAGCCAATGAGCACGGAGAAACAAGAGCTCGGCAGGATTGTTTGGACAGACTTTCGGAGCCTTCTCGGTTTCCATAATTGGACTTGCGGTCTTCACCAGTTTCAAAGCGCATGTGGACAGTGAAATGGTACGCAATGTCCCAAATTGTCGTTGAATATGTTAGAGTATATGGCTATTTTGAAGAATACGTACCCTTTCTGGCGCAGCCGCGCTCTTTCTGGAGTATCAATATTATGACGTCGAAAACTACTTTGATTACATTCGTGCTTTTGCTAACCTTGTCGGCAATTTGTTTGGCAAATGAGGCAAACACCAAGACACAGCAAATCATTCAGAATGGCCCTGACGGGCGCATGGTCCGCTCAATTACGAAAGCGACTGAACTTGAGCCCGGCCAAATTTTTGACTACGGCCAGAACAATCCTGGAGATCTCCCTGGGTTCGCGGTGGGACAGCTTCTCTGGGATACCAGCGATCCCATCGGACTTATGGACAACGTTGCGATAGCCGACAACGGCAGCGTTTCAGCTGTCGGAGTCAGCCTGAACAGTTTTCGCTTGCAGGTTTTTAACGGGCTGACTGGTGAGTTGTTCTACGAAGTGCCCGGCGAAGATGGCTTGAGTGCGGTGGCTGTTTCGCAGACGGGATCGCACGTCGTGTGGGCACAGAGTCACGCTCTGCGGGTCTTCGCCAGCGATAGCCCTGCGGAATTGTGGTCAACAACACTTCCGGATGATGCCTACTACAGCGGTATTGCACTATCACGTGCGGGCGACTACGTTCTGGCGCTAAAGACTCAAGGGGCTGACAGTTTGTACCTGTCGCTCTATCCGATAGATTCGTCGGATCCCGTCTGGGAAGCTGCGCTGCCGATGATGGCCGCCAATAACCAGTGGATCGGAGCACGATTCTCGGGAGATGGAACGCGCATCGTGGCCACGAGCCGGTTTCGGCTGTTTGTACTTGATGGCGCGACAGGTGACATGATTTGGAATGAAGACGGCCGCAACACTGAACATCCCGCAACGGTGTCAGGCGATGGCCGAATCATCGCTGCTGCCGGAAATAACGATGGCAAAGTCCGATGCTATTTGTGGGATCAGGCCAATGCCACTTACATACTTTTCTGGGAATATCGGTTCAGCGGCGGCACGTCAAATTGGGGCACCGCGACTGCGGTCTCAAACGACGGGCAGACGATTGCCGGTGGCTCGATGCAATTCAACTCAACAGGCTATGAGGGTTATGTCGCCGTCTTTGAAACCAATGGCGGCGGCGTGCCGCTGTGGGTATCCGCAGGTATGGGCGATTTAGTCGGTGATATCGAGATTTCGGATGACGGGTTGACCGTGGCTGCGTGTTCCTGGGGATATCTCAACGACAGTCAACCGGACATTCGAGTATTTCAGAAGTACAACTCGGCGCCGTTTTATACTTACACGCATCCCGGATCACCCAATGATCTGGATATGTCGGCGGACGGAACCAAACTGATTGCCGGTGGAAAAGCGGTTCACAACCGGCTTTTTGGGAACGGCGGCCATGCGTACACATTTGACCTCGATCTCGAAGGCGGCAGCGCGGGCGGCACGGTGACATTAGATGGCACCGGAGATTATTCCGGTGTCACGATTGAAGCAGTCGGCACGCATTTGCGCGCGACGACATCCAACAACGGCACGTACCGGATTGACCACATCCCGGCAGGCACTTACACTTTGACGGCGCGCAAATTGGGCTATACATGGGACACGGTGGCCGGAGTGGTGATCACCGAAGACGGTTTGACCAACGGCGTCAACTTTAATTTGGCACCGACGGAACAAGCACCGCAAAATCTGGCAACGGTGAGTGGGCAGTTGCGCAGCATAGACTTGAGCTGGAGCGCTCTCGGGACATTCGCTCGTGCCAATAGAGAGCGCGATGCTCGCATGGCGGTCGGTGATATTCCGCTTTCTCAATCGAGTGAGGTGGTCAAAGCTGACGGCAGCGATCAAACCGATGACAATTTGCCGCCACGGGCTCCGCACCGCTCACTGGATGATCCGGACTCGATTCATGTCTGGCGGGCACCTTTGGCTGGTGGACCTTATTCTCTGATAGGATCCATCACAGGCACGGCCACAACATACAGCGACAGCGTCCGAGTGTACCCCGCGTTCACGTATTACTACGTGGTAACGGGGGTGTACGGCGATGGCGAGTCGGAGTATTCCAACGAAGCATCTGGCGCGCTGGACGACTCATACTTGGTCTATGATCCCGTCGTGCCGATGGCCACATCTCCTGTAACGTTTGACGGCGTCATTTCTCAAGGCGAGTGGACCGATGCTGTCCGAGTTGACATCTCCGATGTCTATGGCTATGATGGTGCCAATCCGCCGCAGACTGCGTACCTCTACTTGAAGTACAATGATGTGGACGATCTGCTTTATTTGGCGTGCGAAGACCACGCGAATCCGAGCTTGGATGACGGTGAAGGGTTCGGCATCTATTTCGACGACGATGATTCCGACACGTGGACTTATACGCGTCCCGGCAGCGAAGGCAACTATTGGGCTTACTACTATGCTTCCGGAGCGACGTTGCGCTATCGCTCATTGTCAGGCGCACCGTATAACATTGATCCGTACTACGTTTTCGCCAATCCGCAGATCGCATTCTCGACGGCATCGGGATATTTTTCGGGTGAAGTGGCCATCCCGATGGGGTTTCATGAACTATATCAACTGGCGCTTTACGGCCCCGACAAAACGCCGGGATTGGGCTTCTTTGTGATTCAGCGCCAGGCCGGTAATCCTATCTTCGATGGATGGTGGCCGCAGAACATTCCGTCCATCGTCAGCAATCCGGAGTACTTCAGCAACACTTCCATTCAAGCGACATTGCCTGTGCCGCCTGCCGCGCCCACGAATGTTTCCGTGACTCCGGTCGGCAACAATCTGCAAATCGCATGGACGGATCCGACGCTTGGCGTGGACGGGTTGCCCGTGAGCGGTTTGGCTGGCCTCATACTTTACCGCAACGCTGAACTGTATGATTTCTTGCCGGTCGGTGTTCAAACATACACGGATGAAGCCGCAACATTTGGCGCGTGGTATGACTATTCGATCAGCGGATACATACTGGATGATGAAGTTGAATTTGAAGGCCCGCAGTCCGCTGTGGCAGGCGCATACGCAGGAGCAGAACCGGAGATTGACTACCTCACTTACGACGACGGGACTTGGGAATTCTACATGATTGTATCCGGTCTGTACGATGAGAATCGGTTTGCAATCCGCTGCGACATGCCGCCGGAACATCTTTTGGTCTATACGGTGCAGATCGCTGTAAACTCGATCGCCCCCATCGGCGTCGGCATTGCGTCCGATAACGGCGGCTTGCCTGAAGCGCAGTTGGTCGGCCCGTATTTCATTACACCGCCGGTCGCCAATGAGATGTTCACGATTCACTTTCCGGGAGAAGCGATGGCACCCGGAGATGTATTCTGGACAACTTTAGATTGGACCGAAGCGCGACCCGCTGAGCCGGGAATCGCGACCGACAATAATGGAGGCGATCACGGCCGGTGTTACTGGTATCAAGCAGCGACCGGCTGGCAGAATCAACCGTCGAACTTCATGATACGCACCGGAGTCGGCGACCAGCTGGACGCGACAAACCCGCCGCCGGGAGTCGTGCATGAATACAACTTGATGTCCAACTACCCCAATCCCTTCAATCCGGAAACGACGATTCCCTTCTCACTGGCGAAGGCGGGCGAGGCGACCTTGCGAATCTTCAACATCGCAGGACAGCAAGTTGCAACTCTGATTGACGGCAAACAAGCACAAGGATTTCATCTGGTGCGGTGGAATGGCCGGGACGACGCAGGCCTCGCGTTGGCGTCGGGCATCTACTTCGCCCGACTGGATGCCGGCAGTTTCTCGCAAACGAGGAAGCTGATACTCCTCAAGTGACACCATCGAACTTGATTCGGAAAATGAAGCAGGAGGCGTGTTGCGCCTCCTGCTTTTCATAGGTAGTGACTTGAAGACCGCAAGATCTGATTTCATGTGTGGTGCTTGTTCATTTGTGCAGTTTCAAAGGAGCCTCCGAACAACAACTCGAATTTCAATGCCAGCCGGACTCCAAACCTGCAGGCGCAACTTTCTTCAGGAAGTTGTATATTGACCAACACTCAGTAAATCTCGACCCAATTACTTAGGAAGTATGGCTCCACAGTTCATTTTTGTAATGCAGAACCTTGTCAAGCTCTATAACGGCGTCAAGGTTCTCGACGATATTAATCTGGCGTTCTATCCGGGCGCTAAAATCGGTTTGGTTGGCGACAACGGCTCGGGCAAGTCCACCCTGCTGCGCATCATGGCCGGTATTGACCGCGACTTTCAAGGCTCTGCAGAACCGTCCAAGGGCGTGCGGGCTGTGCTTGTGGCGCAAGAGCCAGTGTTGGATATTGAAAAAACCGTGCGCGAGAACGTCGAGCAAGCGTTCGCACCGACGCAGAATCTCATCGCGAAGTACAACCAGCTTGCCGAAGACATGGCGAACATGGATGGCGATGCGATGGAGAAGGCGCTCGAGAAAATGCAGAAGCTGCAGGATGAGATTGACAAGGTGGACGGTTGGAATCTCGAGCATCAGGTTGAAGTAGCGTCAGACGCACTGTTTTTGCCAGACGGCGATTTGCTAATCTCGCAGATCTCAGGCGGCGAGCGCCGCCGTGTCGCGTTGTGCAAGGCGTTGATTGAGAAGCCGGATATTCTTCTGTTGGATGAGCCGACAAACCACTTGGACGCGGAGACGGTGCTGTGGCTTGAGAAGCAACTGCGCGAGTTTGAAGGCACGGTTATCATCTCTACGCATGACCGTTACTTTCTCGACAACATCACCAAGTGGATTCTCGAACTGGACGAAGGCCGCGGAATTCCGTGGGAGGGCAACTACACTTCGTGGTTGGAACAGAAGATCGCAAGCATGGAGGGGCTGGACAAGAAGCCATCCGGTAAGCTGGCATCGTTGCGGCGCGAGCTCGCGTGGATCAAGCTCAGTCAGCGCGAGCGCCTTGTGGAAAGCCACAAGCATGTCGTCGAGTACGAGAAGCGATCGAAAGAGGTGCTGGAGATCAGCAATCAGAATCAGGACATTTTGATTGCGCCCGGACCGCATTTGGGCGATGTCGTTCTGGAGATTAACGGCGTTTCCAAGGGGTTTGGCAATAACACGTTGATAGAGAACCTCAGTTT